>Ga0182743_1000306_pt1 | contig 68240 bp, 60 predicted proteins | sample eDN3rd30CKraftOP_FD_128522 | JGI IMG/M metagenome (GOLD analysis project Ga0182743, IMG submission 128522) | Enriched Organic Plus compost microbial communities from Emeryville, California, USA - eDNA 3rd pass 30_C Kraft OP (version 2) (version 2) ... | reverse complement strand
CTAAAGCAGACGAGCGATGTCGGCGCTTAATGTAAACGGAGCCTGGAGGCCACTGCCTGCTGCCAGCGATGCAACCATCATCGCGGCATGGGCGTGCCTTTCCCATCTATTTATCGAACGATTCCTATTCCGATCCTCAACCGGGTTATCTTCCGGTCATAATCGAGCAGATTTTCGCCATATCCGGCAAAGCCCTGGCCGAAGATGTAAAGATTGAGGTTCGAATTGACGATGCGATCGAGGGGATAGGACAGTTCGGCGTCAATAGCGCCTTTTCCCGACGAGAAGTTGAAGCGGCTGTTGGTCGTCAGGCGCAATCCGTCGTCCTCACCGATTTCGGCGAAAAGCGATGTGTTGCCGCGATAGCGCTTGATATCGGGATTGTCTGCCAGATTGCCAGCATAAAATGAAAGGCGGGGGCCGAGGGAAAGCGTATATTTGCCAACCGGCATGGTTGCGACCGGTTGGATATACACGGTGTTGAGGCTGCGCGAGGCCAGACCATCGCGGCCATTTGATTCATGCCGAAAGCCCGCCTGACCGCCCAATGCGATCTGCTTTCCCACCGGCGCGGCGGGAAGCAGGTAAAAGATTTCGGGCATGTAGTCGATATTGCGGAAGGGCGAAGAGTGCGCGCCCAAATCCCAGAACAATCGCTGCGTGTAGGCGAAGTGGATGCCATTGATTAGGGGATTACCGCCGCCGACGGCCCCGGGATCGCCGAACAGTTGATATTTGAAGCTGATCTGTACGCGCCCATCACTGTTCGTGCCTGGACCATAGACAGCGTAGATGGGCGCATAGCTGGAGAGATTGCCCAGAAATGCATTGCCGTGATCCGGCTTGGCGGAAGGTGTCTGGCTGCTGGCTGGCCCAACCGGAACCGGTCCGGCAACGGCGGGCTGCGTTGTGTCTGGTGTTGATATCATTGGTGATGCTGTATCGGGAAGCGCGAAGGCGTAACCCGATGCCCCGGCGTCCATGAGCGACAGGATCACGGATTTCCGGCTGCGACTACCGGCTGGAAGACTCATCAGATACTGAGCCTGTATAAATCCTCTCGGTTCGATCTCCTGTGCCGATGAAGGATTGGAGCGCTTCAACATTACGGGAAGCCGCCGATCATCGATCGTCAACTCGGCGGAAATCCGGTCGGGCAGGTTGTTTGTCTTTGGTTCCGGAGCGGGATTGAGAACGGTGATTTCGACGCGGATGCTGTCGAGTGCCATCGGCTCGACATTGCTGATAAGCATGCGCGGTGCGGGTTGAGCCATTGCCTGGGTTGCACCCAGTGCAAGTGGCGTCATGATGATCATAAAGGGAAGCTTCATGGTCCTCCTATGAAGAATTCCCCCGGAGAAAGCCAACACGTTCAGGCGAGCATGGTCATCCAAAAGCTGTCGAACTTCTCTGTGCGGAGCCCGTGTTCGATCCTTTGGTTGTCAGGGAGAGGCACAGCCAGAACTGCATTTGCTCGAATAGGAGCAGTAGAATGCGCGGCACCTACCTTTCGGCCGACGGCAAACAGGGTTTGCCGGGTTCACCCATATATCGAAAATGGACCGGAAGCAGGTATGTCCTGCCCCCGGTCTGTCATATCAGAAGCTGTAGCGTGCTTTCACGCCCCAGATGCGCGGTTCGCCGAGATAGGCGGAACTGATCGGGAAGCTCTTGAGCAGAACGCTAGCCGATGCGTAGTATTTTTCATTGAACACGTTCTTGACGAACACGCCCAGATCCAGACCCGACGATGCCACATTGCGCCACGTCAGTTGCGAATTGACCAGATTGTAACCCGGCAGCTTCTCGCCGTTCTGGCCGCCGAAGTCGGCTGTGCTGAACAGGTCCGCGTCGAACACCAGATCGCCGTCCGCAGGATGGATCGGCAGGATCCAGTTGATCGCGAAGGTGCCGGAGAAGCTTGGCGTGAACTTGTTGATGTTCTCCGGCGAGAAGGTGATCCCGGTCGGGATGCCAGCGGGCAGAACGACCTTGTCGATCTTCACCTTGGTGAATGCGCCGTTGAACGAAGCCGTGAAGCTGGGCGCCGGGCTGACGCTTGCTTCAAATTCCACGCCATAAATGGACTGATCGGAAATGTTCGCGCCGAACGCCGTATTGGATGGCGTATCGGGCGCCTCATTGGGTACGATGCCCGTGACGTTCAGGAACTGCAGCGCATTTTTGTACTTGGAATAAAAAGCCGAGATATTGAAATGGCCGCGGGCTTCGCCGGACCGGAAGCTGATCTTCGAACCTGCCTCCACGTCGGTTACCGTTTCCTTGCCGGTTTTCTGGAAAGCGCGCAGGTCCGGGCAAACGCCGTTGCCGTATATGCAAAGCGGATCGTTGCCGCCTGTGGTGAAACGGGATTCGAACGCAGGGGTGTTGACATTTGCTCCGCGGTAACCGCGACGGCTCACGACATAGAGCAGCCAGTCGGGATTGACCTTATAGTCGAGACCGATGGTCCAGCTCGGTGCTTTGCCCTTGTTCTTGATGGTGCCAACACCATCAATGATATTGAGCGCGGCAACCTCGCGGCAGGTGTCACTATCGACATAGCCGGTCCCGATGGCGCCGCCACAGGCGCTGACCTTGTCCCAGCTATAGCGCAGGCCTGCGTTAAACGTCAGCCGATCGGTGATCTTGTAGCCGATCTGGCCGAACAGGGCCTTATTCTCATTGGTGACGTGCGAGGTGATCGCATTTGCCGGAACGCCGCCAACGGAGAAGGCGGTGAACTGCGAACCGCTCGGACCATAGGACTGGTCCTTGTTATAATAGGCGCCGACGATGAAGTTGAGATTGCCCACTTCGCCGAGAATCTGGAACTCATCACTTAGATATTTGCGCTGCCCAAGCTGTGATGCGTAGAAAAGCGTGAAGGGCACTTCCACGCCCGGCCCGACCGGCAACGACAGGTTGGTGGCGCCGGTATTGATTAACTGATCGCTGTAATTTTTTCGAAAGCCGAAAATATTGCGAACAGTGATATCGCCAAAGGTCAACGATGTGTTGTTGATGATGGAGGTCGCCTTGCGATTGGCATAGCCGCCGTTCACCCCACCATCGAATGAGCCATATTCGTGCTGCCGCTGCAAGGCGAGCTGCTCCTGAATCTGGACATCGAGCGGGGCAAGGCCGGGATCTATCGCGGCCATCGGGAAGTTCTGGCGTATGAGGTTCAGGCCACCCGCCAGTTCGTTCGCCTTGGAATATTCGTAGATGGTCAGGCTCTTGATCCAGTCGGTAGGTTCAAGCAGCAGGGACACGCGAAAGCTGTCCTGATGGATGTCATCGAAGCCCGGCCCGCTGTCGATCGCATGGATACGCGGGTCCTGCCGGCGGATCTGCCCGGCGACGCGCAACGCCACCTTGCCGTCCACGATCGGTATGTTGAGCGCGCCTTCCAGTTCCTTATGGTCATAGCGGCCGTAAATGCCCTGCACATAGCCGCTGAGATCGTAGGTCGGCTCCTGCGTGTTGACCAGCACTGCGCCGCCCAGCGTGTTCTTGCCGAACAGGGTGCCTTGCGGTCCCTTGAGGACCTGAACGCCCGACACGTCATAGGTGGGAATGTTCGAACCCACGATCGGCAGGGGGACGTTGTTGACGTACATGACGACGCCCGGCGTGCCTTCTCCCTGAGGCAAGTTGCCAATACCGCGCATGGTCAGCGCCATGGTATCCTTGCCGCCTTCCGATGCGATGGTGAAGCCGGGCGTCACGGTGCGTAGGTCCGATGCGGTCTGCACGTTGCTGCGCGCCAGCCCTTCGGCCGAAAACGCCGTCACGGAAACTGGAACGTCCTGCAAGCGCTCTTCGCGACGACGCGCGGTGACGACGATATCGCTTGCAGTGCCGGCCGCATCGCCCTGCGGAACAGTTTCATCCTGTGCCCACGATGGCGTGGTGCTGAGGCACGCGACGCTGGAAAGAAGTGTGGCAGCAAAAGTCAGTGATTTCATGATGATCCCTTTCAGATTCGAAGAACCGTTTCCATGTGATTGGATCGCCCCTGAACGACTATTTCTCGACAATCGGGCAATCGATTAAGCCTGAACCCGCCTCTTGTGCCTTTCGTAAGATAGGGGAATGCAAGTTGCTGCGAACTGCGACAAATCGGCAACGGTCCGGCAAGATGCATAGCTTCCCGGTGGTCCGGCTGGCACTATGCTGGCAATTCCCCAAAGGCGAAAAGCGGCACATTCATTTGATCCGTAGGACGCCTATTCGTGGCCCGCACCGCCATGATCGCCCAATGTCGAGCCCTCATGCCCGCTGCAAGATCAGTTCGGCGGCACGCATCCCGATTACCATAGCGGGGGCATTCGTGTTCCCGGAGACAATCCGTGGCATGATCGAGGTGTCGGCGACCCGCAGTCCCGTGACGCCTCGCACGCGCAATTCCGGGTCCAATACGGCCGCATCGTCAGAACCCATGCGGGCTGTGCCACAGATGTGATAGGCGGTGCCCCCCAGAGAAACCGCGTTTTGGAGAATGTCTTCGTCGCTTTCGATCCTCGCGCCCGGCAGCGTTTCTTCCGCTATCCATTGCGCCAGCGCCGGCTGTTTGCCCAATGACCGAAGCCACCGGAACAGCGACACCGCACTCAGGCGATCGACCTCGGCGGAAAAATGATTGGCATCGATGAACGGTTTGGCCATCGGATCGGGCGACTGGATGCGTAACTCGCCTTGGCTTTCGGGGCGGGTGAAATAACCCAGGATTGTCATGCCAGGGAATGGATCTATGTCGACACCTTTCTCTGTGGCGGAAATTGAGTAGAGGCCGACCCCGATCTGGGCATCTGGATGTTCCAGTTCGGGTCGGGTCTTGATGAACCCGCCAACTTCATGCGCCGAATGGGTGAGGGGGCCGCGTGAAAGAAACGCATACGACAGGATCGACCTGAGAAGTCCCAGGCCACCGAACCGCTTGTTGAGGCTGTTACCGGTGACCCGATATTGGGTCGACAGATAGCGATGTTCGCGAAGATTGCGGCCGACTTGCGGGGCGTCGACGACGACGGGAATGTCATGGGCCTGGAGGAGGGGGGCGGGGCCGACGCCGGATAGTTGCAGCAATTTGGGAGACTGGATGGCGCCGGCCGACAGAATGACCTCCCGCCGCGCATAAATTTGGCGTTCACCGTTCTTGTTGCGGATCACCACGCCGGTCGCACGGGTGTTTTCGATCGTGACCCGAAGCACATCGGTTTCGGGAAGCACGTCCAGATTGGCGCGATCGCGAACCGGCGTCAGAAATGCGCGGGCTGCGGAAAATCGTTTGCCATGCCATGTCGTTGTCGGCTGATAGCCCATGCCGCCAGACATGACCGCGGGCATATCGTTGACGTCATCCACGCGGGGGACACCCATCTGGCCTGCCGCGTCGAGAACGGCCTCGCACAGCGGATCACCCGAGGGATGGATGGTGATATTCAGCGGCCCACCTGAGCCGCGCCATGCCTTTGCGCCGAGTGGATGATTCTCCAGTTCCGCAAAGCAGCGGCCGATTTCGGCCCAACCCCAGCCGGGGCATCCAAGAGCTTCCCAACCGTCATAATCATAAGGGGCGCCGCGGACATAGACCATGCCGTTGATGGAACTCGATCCTCCAACAGCGCGTCCTTTGAGCCATGTTTCGGAGGGCGCATTACCGCCGGGCGACACTTCATAGTCCCAGACATGAGGGTTGCCGGGCGCCAGCAACTTGCCGATCCCGCGCGGCATGCGGATCAACGGGCTGGTATCATCAGGTCCGCTCTCGACAAGCAGAACCCGAACCGAAGGGTCAGCCGATAGCCGGTTGGCCAGCACGCAGCCGGACGAGCCCGCGCCGACAATGATATAATCGTAGCTCTGATCCACGATGACCTCTTTTATTGAACCCGGAATGCTGGCGGGCGACGGGGTTAACCGGCAGGGAAGCCGATGGCCTTCATCTCGGTGAATTCATTGAATCCTTCTTCGCCCCATTCGCGACCAAGGCCGGAGCGCTTGTAGCCGCCGAAGGGCATGTCGGGATGGAAGCCGCCCGGTCCGCCGTTGATCTGAACCTGCCCGGTACGCATCTTCAGCGCCATCTCAAATGCGGTGGCCTTGTCATTGGAGATGATTGCGCCACCAAGGCCATAGTCGCTGTCATTGGCCAGCCGGATGGCCTCGGCATCGTCGTCAAAACCGATGACGGCGGCGATTGGTCCGAAAACTTCACGTTGACCGAGATGACTATCATTGCTCACATCGTCGAAGATCGTTACTTCGAAGAAATAACCCTTGTCCAGACCGGCCGGGCGGTCTCCGCCAACGACCAGACGAGCGCCGTCCTCCAGCGCGCGCTTACAGAAATCCTGGGTGCGGGTTATTGCCGTCTCACGGATCAACGGACCCATGAAGGTGGTGGGATCATAGGGGTCGCCGACCTTGATCTGACGCGCGGCGCCGGCGAGGGCTTCGACAAAGGCGGACCGAATACGGTTGTCGACCAACATGCGGGTCGTGAGTGAGCAACCCTGTCCCGCCTGAAACATCGATCCGAACAGGGCCACCTCCACCGCCAGAGCGAGATCGGCATCATGTCGGATGACAATCGGAGACTTGCCGCCCAGTTCCAGCTGGACCTTCTTCAACGTCGGAGAAGCCTGCGCCATCACCGCTGCGCCGACCGCGTCGGAGCCGGTGAAGCTCACCATGTCGACGCGCGGATCGGCGCTCATCATCTGGCCGACTTCCAAGCCGCCGGTTACGACATTGAACACGCCGGGCGGGAGATCGAGTTCCGCCACCATTTCGGCGATCAACATCGTTTGGAGCGGGGTGAAGGGTGAGGGTTTCAGTATCACGCTGTTGCCCGCCGCCATCGCCGGGAAAGCCTTGATAAGGCCGAGCAGGAAACCTGAATTATAGGGCGTGATCGCCGAAACGACCCCGACAGGATCGCGGGTGACGACACCACCGCCAAGAGCGCGGCCGCCGCCGCCGAGGCGATCGGAGATGATCATCGGCAAAGGCTTGGTCGGATCCTTGCGCGCCACTTCGATCGTCCGTTCCAGCTGAGAGAAGAGCAAGCCGAGCTGCATCTCGCAATTAAGCCGGGTGAAGCCCATTTCGAGCTGCATCAGACCAACCGCTTCCTCCTGTCGCGCGAGCACGAGATCGAACAGCCGCTGCATGCGATCTGCACGGACGTTGCGGTCCTCATCGCGCCAGGGGCCTCGGTCAAAACTGCGTTTTGCGGCGGCAATGGCCCGCTCCGTGTCTTCGATGGAGCCAAGCGGTGCGCTCCCGACCTCTTGTTCGGTTGCGGGATTGATGACTGCCTCGGCGCCTGCGCCGGGAACCGTCCAGGTTCCGTCGATGAAGAGCTTGTCGTAATCTACTTTGATCTGCCCCGGTGCGACCGACATCATCTCTCTCCTCCTGCGTGGGTTGTGATCCAACCGGCCAATCCGCTTTCGCGACGGGTGAACCAAAATACGCTATGAGGCAAGAAAAAGTATCATTAGTGCTACATTATGGTGCCGCTTGCCTGTCCCGGCAGTCGGTGCAACCATTTGCGCGTTATTTGAGATCGGACACCACTTCATGCCACCTGCGCCCTCTTCGCGAATCTCGCAGATAGCCAGCGGCGCTGACGCTTTGTCCGCTCGACGAACTGGGAGGCCGTCCGCCAGCGAGGCTGACGCGCTTAACCAGGAAATACTGTCCGCTGCGCTCCGCGAGTTTCTGGATCGCGGTTTTTCAGGCGCGTCGATCGCACGCATCGCCAAAGGCGCCAACGTCGCCCGGATGGCGATCTATCGGCGCTATGGCGGCAAGCAGGCGCTGTTTGAAACCGTGCTCTTCGAGCAAATCCGGCAACTCGAAGCACTCGCTTCGGCCATTCGGAATGATGCGGGCGATCCGTTGACCGAGCTTCGGGTGACGGCGCGGGCTTATCTTGAATTCATGATCTCGCCCACGGCGGTCGATCTTCAGAGAATCCTTATTGCGGAAGGATCAAGGCTGTCGACATTGTCTCAACAAGTCGCTCCACCGTTGCCGCAATTGTTGGGGGAGCGGCTGGATCAATTGATCGGGCATGCGCAGCAGGCCGGCCAACTGATTGAGATGCCGGGGGCTCTGCTTCGGGAGATTCTGCTGCGCCTCATTGCGGAAGGCCCCCGCTGGGAGATGCTGATGGGGCAAAAAGCGTGGACGGCGGACGATATTGAGCAGCATTTCCAGAAAATGTGGCCGATGTTCCTGAAAATCGCGGCTGTGTAGCAGCCCATTGTCAGGCCGTGCAGTGTCGGTTCTGGCTGCTTACTTCCAGCGCTGGCGAGCGGTCATAACGTGCGGTTTGCTTCCATCAAAGCGATAGGCCGCTATTGATTGAGCGATGAATTGAGATCGGGAGTGAACCCGCTACGAGGATATCAGCCGGCAGCCATCGCTTCGACGACAACCAGACTATTGAAATACTCGCGCCAGAGTATCACGCGCTCATCGCGGATGCCGATCAGAAAGACATAGCCGTTGCGATAGCTGGTCCCGTTCGCCAGTTCGGCATCGCTCTGCGCCTCCATCACCAATGTCGATTCATCAGGGCACCAGTAGAAGCGGCTGGGCGTCAGCGCCATGCGCCGGAAATTGGCGCGGCCGTCGCGGAACATCGCCATAACGGCATCGCGGCCGGAGACGGCGGTTGGCATGGGCGGAGGCGCGAAAGGAAATTCCGCGCACGCCTCGGCATGGAGGCAGCTCTCGATTCCATCCATGTTACCGTTGTTGAAGCTCTCCAGCAGCCGGTTCGCCAGTGCGTTTGCACGTGTCGTGTCCATTTTTGATTTCCTCTCAACTCGCGCCGTGCATCTCGGCGCGATTAACGATTAATGCAGCATTGAAGGTTGGGGACGCTACGGCCCCTATCCGGTGACAGGGCAAGCCGTAAACGCGCATCTCGTTCGCATCCCGCCAAGCAGATTCTCCGCCCAGCAGCGGGTTGCTCGGACTATTCGAGCGCAGGCGACATGGCGCTACGGTAGGGGCGGCTCCAAATGGTCCGGATGGCTTCTGCCAGGCACCTACCCTGTCGGAAGACGGGCAACTCTTGCTACAGAAGATCCACAGTGTTGAAAAAGGGGGAGATGCTGGCGGTTGAGGCCGAAGCGAGCGGGCGTCCAGCTTCGGCAACGCGGGGAGGTTAGAGAGGCACCATGGGAACGAAGCTTCGTATCGGCGTGATTGGCGCCAATCTTCAGGGCAGCTGGGGCGTATCGGCGCATTTGCCGGCAATCGCCGCGCTTGAGGATGTCGACGCGGTCGCGGTCGCCACCTCGCGCCAGGAAACCGCCGAGGCCACCGCGCAGCGGTTCGGCATACCCAATGCGTTTGGCGATCCTCGCGCGTTGATCGACCATCCCGATGTCGACGTGGTGGCGATCTGCGTTCGCGTACCGGCGCATCGCGATCTGGTGCGTCGCGCAATTGAGGCGGGCAAGCATGTCTATTGCGAATGGCCGCTGGCGCGCGACACCGCCGAGGCGCAGACATTGCTGGATGCCGCCGAGAAGGCTGGCATCGTTCATATGGTGGGCCTGCAATCGCGTAGGGCGCCGGTGCTGACCTATGCCAGGGATCTGATTGCTGCGGGCGAGATCGGCAGGGTGCGAAGCGCCGGGCTGGTCCATTCCTCCGACTGGATATCCGCTGTGTTTCCCGGCACCGAATATTTGCAGGACCGGTCGAGTGGAGCGCACTTTCTGAGCATCCCCGGCGGTCACAGCATAGACGCGCTGACTTGGATGCTGGGCAATTTCAAAAGCCTGACCTCAGTGGTTCACACTGCGCTGAAGGATCTCACCGCCTCTGGCACCGGCGCGCCGGTCAAGCGCACCTCTGCCGACCAGATATTGGTGGCGGGCATGCTTGACAGTGGCGTCGTGGCGTCTGTGCGCCTCTCGGGCGCATCTTCGCCTGGCATCGGCATCCGAATTGAGATTAGCGGGGACAAGGGGGACCTCGTCATCATGGCCGCAGCCGGGGGCCGCGGTATCCAGATGTCAAACCTGACGTTGCACAAATCGGTCGACCCGGGAGTACTCGAACCGGTCTCGGTGCCGGCAAGCTATTTTCATACGCCCGCATCGCTGCGCGCCAATCCGCCGATGAATGTCGGCGAAGCCTATCTCCACATGAAGGAGGCAATCGCGACCGGCGGCAGGGCAAGTCCCAACTTCGCCGATGCTGTCGGGTTGCACAAGCTGTTGGACCAAATTGAAAGGGAGGCCATATGATGAAGACATTCGCTACCGGGCTGAAGATGCCCGAAGGTCCGATTGCGCTTGCCGGCGGCAGCCTGCTGGTCGTCGAAACGTTGGGCCGAAAGCTCAGCCGGATCGCGCCCGATGGCTGTGTTTCTACCGTGGCTGAGCTGGGTGGCGGTCCCAATGGCGCTGCCATCGGGCCGGACGGCCGCTGTTACATATGCAATAATGGCGGCTTCGGGCAGATGGACCTTCCCGACGGCGGACTGATGCCGATTGAAGCCCCTATCGATACGCCACCCGGGTCAATTCAGGTCGTCGATCTCGAGACCGGAAGCTTCGAGACGCTCTACGCGCATAGCGAAGCAACCCCTTTTTGGGGACCGAACGATCTTGTTTTCGACAACGACGGCGGTTTCTGGTTTACCGATTTTGGAAGGGATCGCGGTCGTGTCCGTACCCGAGGTTCGATCTATTATGCCAGGATCGACGGCAGCGAGATACGCGAGGTCGTGCACCCCGTCGACGGAGCGAACGGCATCGGTCTTTCACCCGATGGGGCCACTCTGTACGTTGCATCCACTTATGAGGGGCATCTGCTCCAATTCCGGCTTTCGGCTCCCGGCGTGATCGACCCGGCGGGTGGACACGCGCCAAACGGCAGCAGTTTGGTGGGGCGCGGCGGGCCGGGACAGTATCTCGACAGCCTTGCGGTAGACAGTTCCGGGCGTATCTGCTGCGCGTCGCCGGGTATCGGCGCAGTGCTCGTCTTCCCGCCGGAGGGCGGCACGCCGGAGGTAATCCCGACCGGCGATTTCCTGACCACCAATATCTGCTTCGGCGGCCCGGATCGACGCACGGCATTCGTGACGCTGGGCAGCAGCGGGCGGGTGGTTACCTTTGACTGGGATGTACCCGGGCTCAAGCTTGCGTATGAATGATCCCGGGCGCGTTGCATCGAAGCGGTTCGCCTGCCCAGAGGAAGGTGCAGTAATCATCGCTCTGCCGTTCATTGCATGAAAATCGAGGAGAAACGCTATGACCAATCGCAAAGAAGCCGCCGTCAAGCAATTCCTGACGCTGTTCCACGCATCCGAGTTGAACATTCCAGCCATCCGTGCGGCGCTCGCGGAAGATGCGCGGTGGCAGCCGGTCGTGCCGGTGGCGGCGATGGTTCACGGTGCGGAAGCCATATGCGGCGAGATAGAGCGTCAGTACAAGCTCTATGCCGATTGCGATTGCGAAATACTGCACATCGCCAGCGCAGCTAATACCGTCTTCACTGAAAGAGTGGACAGTGTCCGCATGCTCCATGACGGCCGCACAGTGCTGACGCGCGTGACCGGGGTATTTGATCTCGACGATGAGGACAAGATCACTTTCTGGCGCGAATATTGGGACATGCTCGACATTGCTGACCAGGTCGGCATTTCCGGCGAGGAAATGCGTAAGATGATGGTAACGAGCGTGCCTGCCTGAGAAGCGACGGAACGGCTGGGGGGATGGAATTGACGCGCCCTGCCGCGATAGCTGGACGCAATGTCATTCCCTAACCGCGCAATTCCGGCTCGTCCGCCTCGCGCCCATGATCAGGGGTTGGAGTCGTTTCATGTCCGCATCGATGTATCCGTATGGGTTTGCGAAAGCTGAACGGGCGTTGCCGTGTCGCGGAAGCCTGCACGCAATAACGATTCCGGGATGCCTCCTGGCGGTTCCGCAATGGTATGGCATTCACACAGGCATTGTTCCGGATTTACGGATGTTCCCGTGGCGGTTACGCCATTCCGGGAATTGGAAAGATATAGGAGTATTCCATGGCGGACAGCATCAGGAAAATCGGTTTCATCGGTCTTGGCAGCATGGGAGGCGATCAGGCGCGAGAACTCGCCAAGCTACAGCTTGACCTTACAGTCTATGACGTCTTCCCGCAGGCGCTGGCGAAATTCGAGGGACGCGCAAAGCTGGCGGGTTCCATGGCTGAGGTGGGGCAGGACGCCGACGTCGTCGGCATCTGTGTGCGCGACGACGCTCAGGTGCTCGAATGCGTGGATGCGTTGTTGCCTGCGATGAAGCGGGGTGCGATCCTGCTTATCCACAGCACGATCAAACCGAAAACTGCACAGAATATTGCCGAACGCGCTGCCGCGGTGGGGGTTGAGGTTATTGACGCGCCGGTTACTCGCACCGAGATGACTAAGGATGGTCCTTTCGTCTTTTGCATGACCGGCGGGGATGAAGCTCTTGCGGCACGCGTTCAGCCGGTGCTCGATGCCTTTTCGACCAACACCATGCATATCGGTCCGCTGGGCTCGGCGATGGCGCTCAAGATTTGCAATAATCTTGTTTCCTGGTGTGGCATCATGCTGGGTATCGAGGTTGCCGATGTGGCCGAGGCGTCCGGCGTGCCGATGGACAAGCTGCTGACCGTGATGAAGCGTAATGGCAATCTTACCCCGCCGATGGCAGGTTTCGTCGACTTCCGGAACAATCCGGGCGATGCGGCCCGACGCGCTTTCTTCGCCAGTCAGGCGGGCATCGGCGAAAAGGATCTTTCGCTGGCAGAAGAACTGGCAGCGAGCGCAAATGCCGCGTCGCCGCTAACCAGCCATTCGAAGACGCTGGTCAAGAAGAAGTTGCTGGCCATCTGCGAGAGCTGATCGATCTTCACCTGCGATTTGGATATGGAGCGTGCCGCATGTCATCAAGTGCGGCACGCATTTTTTTTCGATTTCGAGTGATGCTACCGCGATCTACCATGCGTATTGTGAAAGGAGCGCTGTCGGTCATGAAGCCGACAGCGCTCCTTTCAGCGCCTCATATGCGGTGATCCGTCTGGCTCAGTCCCATTGGAGATGCACTTCGGGGACATGAAGAATGTTGCCGACGAAATAGCCGACTTCGAACCCATCCTTGATCCGGAAGGGTGGGATTTCCTTGAGAAACTCCTCAAGCGCGGTCTGAAGCTCCAACCGGGCAAGGTGCATGCCAAGGCATTTGTGGATGCCGTAGCCCAGGGAAATATGCTGGCCCCGGCGATCGAAGCGAATCTCGCCCGGATCGTCATAGAAGTCGGGATCGCGCCCAGCGACGGGCGTGGAGATCGCCACATAATCGCCGGGCATGATCTTTTGCCCATGCAATTCCATTTCACGTGCCGCGATGCGAAAAACGCTGACCGGAGCAAAGGCACGGAAAAATTCTTCGACGGCAAGTACGATCTTGCCGGGGTTTGCACGCAGTTCCGCCTGCCTGTCCGGGTAACGCGCAAGGAAAGTGAAGATATTGCCCAGCATCGATGTAACCGTATCGAGACCGCCGATGAAGAGATTGAAACAATGTCCGAAAATCTCGTCATCATTCCATTTTCGGCCATCTATCTCATAATCGAAAATGCGACTGATATAATCGTCCTGCGGGTTGACGCGCCGATCGGCGATCTGTTCCTTGAGATAGGCCTGAACCTTGCGTACGCCGCTCGCCCGCTCTTCCATTGTTCTGGTGTGCAGGATTTCCTTTTCCCATTGGAGGAACTCCCCCATTCTTTCTTGGGGCAGGCCAAGCAGGTCGAGAACGATATAGATCGGGAATTTCTCTGAAAATTCATGCACGAAATCGCAATGGCCACGCTCCTTGAAGCCGTCGATCAGCGTGACAGCGCGCTCCCGCAGATCGTCCCGCATCGCGGCCATGCGTTGCGGCGCGAAATAGGGGTTGAGCGCCTCGCGATATTGTGCATGGGCGGGGGGATCGGTCTCGGTCGGGATGACCAGCCAATCTTCGCCAATGGATTGCGCGAACTTGCCCATGCCGCGCTTCGTGAAATTTTCCCCGTCCCGCAGGATCGCCTGTATGTCTTCCATGCGGGTCAACAGCCAGCCCCCCTGATGGGCCATGAAGATGTTGGTTACCCATGTGATCGGCCCCAAAGTCGCGTGTATTTCGGGAATGATGGTTTCCTGTGGGCATTCCGGAACCACGACGCGATCGAACAGACGCAGGGAGATAGCCTTGTCTGCGGGAACATGGGCAGGGATATGATCAGAAACATCGATAGACATTGTGATTACCTTTTATTTCCGTCAGGCGGTGCGCCCCATTCTGACGTTTTCCTCTCGAATGCGCGGCCCCCGGCTGACGCCGATAATAGGCTATACCCCATTGACGGTAAATCGGGGCGATATGCGTCAGCATGACAGGCTGTTTTGAAAACGCCATCAGAGCAGGCGCCATGGCGTCCACGGTGATATGGATCGCACTGAAAAAGTTGCCATCGTAAATCAGATGTTCGATGCATATGAGGCGATGATGGTATGAACAGGTTCGGCATCAAAAAATTCACCTGGAGGAAGGTGATAGGCTTTCCGGCTGGTTGACGTCACCCCGCTTGCTTTCGCCGATGGCGTTGCCAACAAAGGCGCGGCTGATAGTCGTCAGCAACGGCTGGCGCGGAATGGCAGGCCCGCGGGTTTGCGGATCTTCGATCACGCGCCAGATATGCAAGGTGTCGCCGAACTCTTTATATTCGACGATCCGCTCGTCGGTGATCCGGAGTTGGAAGATGTAGATGTTTCGATAGTCTGCGCCGTTCTTCAACTGGGCGTGGCTTTGCGCCTCGAACCAGATGCGATCACCCTCGGCGACCATCTCGCCGACTTCGAAGGTGATGGGCCCGGCGAGAGGAAGGATCGAGGTCTGTCCAAAAAATCCATCGACATCCATCCAGCCGCAAAAAGGCATGTCCCCGGCGATGAAGATGCGACAATCGGGCGCGAATAATGTTCGCAGCGTTTCGCCATCGCCACCCACGGCGGCTTCGATCCAGCGCCATGCGATGGTGCGGCTGTCCGTCATGGGTCGATTCCTTCCTAGCTTAAAGATCTTGCAACATTTTCGACAGATCGTCTGCCTGAATGAAGCGGGCGATCAGGTTGTTGAAACGCCGCAACAAATATTCGCTGCCGCCGAATATCTGTTGACCCTCGGGATCGGAGGTCAGGCCGATCTGCTGAAGTTCCACCATCGCGATATCTTCGGTGATGACATCTCGCGCCTGCGCTTGAATATGCGCTGCTGCGAAAATCTCGCGATGCGTTTGCGGCGCCTTTCGCCCGTAAAGCCGAATGCTTGTCTCGGTTCGGCCAGCTGCGGTTGGCCAATATTGCATCCACAAATAGCTGTTCGGAATGATTTGGATGAGGCTATTGGGGAAAAGCGTGATGGCCTCAATCTGAAAATTCGGCAGATTAATCCGATTGATTGCTGGCGCTCCCGCGATCCCTTGCTTGGCCTCCATCCGGCGCAGGTCTTCCAGATAATCCTGCTGGATTGTCTCGAGTACGAAACGCGCGACAGGGGTGGTGGGCAGCCATTCGGGATTGCGGCCCAGGGTGGCCGTGGTGTGTAGGCCGAGATATCTGGGATCGTGAAAATCCTGGAACGGGTTTTCGATGACCGCGACTTGCGGATGCAGCGTGCTACGGTGCAGCGACGATATATGATAGCCCTCGCCAGAGGCATCAATCATGCCCTTCCAATTACCCTGGACTGTCTGGGTCATTTCGACGCCGGTCGGATATTCGTGAAAGGGTATCGTTTCGAACAAATCGCCGAAAGGGCCCAGAAAATCCAGGAGCGGAACCGGGTTTTGTGCCAGGTTTACGAAGACAAACCCGTTCCATGTCTCGCACGCGATAGGCTTCAGTCCGTTTTCGGCTCGCACAACATGCTGAAACGAGCCAGAATCCGGGATGCCGCGCAACACACCGTCCACGCCATACAGCCAAGCGTGATAAGGGCAGCGAAAGCTGGTCGCATTACCCCGATCTTCACATACCAGCGCAACGCCGCGATGGGAGCATTTGTTGTGAAAAGCGCGCAGGAACCCGTCGCCATCGCGCACGAGGATGCCAGCGGTTCCGACCGTCGGGATCGCAAAACGCATGAAATCGTATGGCGCCGGGACATCCTCGACCCGTGCGATGGCGAGCCACGTGCGGCGGAACAGGCGATCACGTTCACGGGCGAAATTGGCGTCGTCGGTCGAAAGAGTCGCGGGCATGGTCGCAGGAAAATCCAGACCGGACTGCAATGCCCCGGTTTCCAGCGTGCCGATGGCGCTCACAATATTGCTCCATTTGGACCGATAGTCCGCATGTCGACACGGTGTGGCGATCGCATATGTGGCACAGTGGATTGATGGAATGTCTCAACCGCCTGAGCGACTTCCGCCAGCCCGAGCGTCATGCGGAACAACCGTTCCTCCGGGCCGGCAAGAGAGCCCGGCGCCCGGGAATCAAGCAATGCAAAGATAGCTGGCAGTCGGGGCGTGACGGCATCGTAAAACTCTTGCAGTGCATCCAATGCCGTCGTTTGTCTCTTTAGATAGCGATCGGCCTGTGTCTCTAATTCTCCCCACTCCCGGAATTGGAGCAGGTCGGCGAAGCCGGACGGGAGAATCTTCGTCTCTGCCGCCACTTCCATGGCATAACCTCCAATCGATGCTTCAACTGTGACGTCCCCACCGGAGCGCCATATGGTCTCAGAACGCGGTAATATGCCAGATACGCCGACCGTTATATATTCTCCGCCACGGCGCGAGGATCGAAATATTCCCGTCCCTCGATGATCAGACCATCCTGAATGATCAGAATGTTGTGATAGACGTTCCGATAGACTTTGCCGGGAAACGTCATTTCACTTACGGTCTCATATGCTACTCGATCGCCCTCTGCGGTGAGCAGGCTGTCCCGCACCGAAGCCGTGTAGCTGTCACGATTTATGTCGCCCACGCCAAGTATCCACCATTGAACTTCCGGGTGCTGAAGCCCCTCGACCGTTTCAAAATCGCCATCGATAACGGCCTGCACATATCGATGGACGATAGCCTTTGCTTCGGACATAGGGAGCCTCCTTCAGGGCGGCGGCTCCGGCCATAGGCCGGGCCTATCGCTTGATGAGATTCAGGCGCCCAAGAGGCCCGCAGAGTCGTAGTCGATGATCGCGGCAGAGAAACGCTCCGTGGGTGGACGTCCGTTCTGACCCCACCATTCCTCGACTTGTAACCATGCCTGTATTCCATAGACCGGCCAGCGACGAAAATGATCCCACATGACGTCGCGATCCGGAACGTCGCGGGCACCGGTCGCAATGAGCGCTTGCCGATAGTGATCGAGCAGTTGCCGGTCAGCGGCACGACGCTCCTCTATCGTGAGTGAGGCGATCATGAAATAGTTCACGTCCCGCATGCCATGGCCGACCCGACACAGTTGCCAGTCAAACCAGATACGGTGGCCGTCGGGATAAATGTAGGTATTGCCCATATGGGAATCGCCGTGAACCAGACAGAACGGCCCGGGCTGTTCGCGCGCCCATTCGTTAAGCCTGGCATATACGCGATCCAGCCTGGAATGATCTTCGACGATCCATGGCGGCAGGACATCGTTATAAATGCCGCTTTTGAGGTTGGCATCGACATAAGGCCGCATGAGAGCGATCTGGTCCGTGTCGACAGGCGTATCCATCGATCGGGGCAACCACGCCAATTGAACAAGTCGCTCATCTCCCCACCATGCACCGTGGAGCTTGGCCAGGTCCTCCAGGGCTCGCGCGACGCCTTCGATCCCTAAAAAGTCCGTACTATGTCCGAACCTGCCGCCGGCATCGCCAAGGTCTTCGAGCACGACCACGCCCTGACCGCTGCCATCGCCATCCCAGTCGGCATAATAGCATCTTGCCGCCGGCAGCGGCGGCATCGATCCGGCCTCATAATAAAATCGGGCTTCGAGTTCGCAAATGTCAGTATTATTATTGATGCTTTGACCCGACCAGTTGGCCTTGAGGCAAAGATGCTCAGGCAGGCCCGCCGCTTTCCCTGCATCATTATATGTGACTGCCACGCGTAAATTAGTCGTATGAGAATTGTGCAAGTCGACCGTTTCCATCGTCTCGATGCACAGGCCGGGATAGCGATTTGCGAGCAGCCCGCCCAGCCATTCGGCCGTCACACCTTCCAGGTCTCGGGGAATGGGAGCAAGGCGGGCATAGGGACCATAGGTCCGTGTCGCTGTATCCTGGATAACTGTCATTGCTTTCCTCTCCTCAACGTTCGCCGAACCGATACCGAAGCGTTAAGCCGAACTGGCGAGGCGCGCCATATATTCCCGCGTTGATCCCGACCGTATCTCCCGACACGGTGCCAGCCTGCAGATATTTTTTGTCGAATACATTGGTCATGTAAACGCTGAGATCCAGAGGCCGTGCGCCGACATCGTTCCAGTCCAGGCGCATGTTCACCACGTCATAGGATGGCAAATAAGTGTCGACATAGGGCAGCTTGCTGGATGCATAATAATCTGCGGAGAAATTCAGTTCGCCGACATTGTCTCCCAGCGGCAGGCGATATTGGGCGCCAAGCGTAATGGTTCGTTTCGCGACGAGGTCAAAGGGAATCTCACGGCTCCCCAGATAAGCGGTAAATACCGCTGGCGCGTTGAAGGACCGTGTTTTGGGGTCGAGGAAGTTTCCGCCGAATGTGAATGATAGGCGGCTCGTGGGCGAAATCCTGCCATCGAAGTCCAGGCCTGCGATCCGTGCCTTTCCGGCGTTGACGAGCAGCGTCCCGGACTGCGGATCATTGTTGGGATCGCAGTCGCCATCCGGCGAATAGGGCGGCTGACCGAGGACCGGGGCGCCGACCGTGCAGCCCGGATTTGTCCGCACTCCGCTCAACGCGATCTGGACTCCGTCATAATAGCCCACAAAGGCCGACGCATTGAGCCGGACCTTGACCCCGCCTACGTCCCAATCCGAACGGATACCGGCCTCAACATCGGTGACCCGCTCAGGACCGAAGGACTGGTAGGGCAACAAATTGCCACCGAAGGTGGGCGTATTGATCCCACCGGACCGATAGCCTCTTCTGGTGACTAGATAGGTGAAGAGTTTCTGGGTGGCTTGCCAGTCAAAGCCCAACGTCCAGGTCGGCGCGTTCGATTTGGCGCGATTGACGGTGGGGATGATGAGCCGAGGGTCGGTGCCCTCCACGCAGATATCCTCGCTCAGCGTGCCGCCGGTGCTCAGATCAGTCGCGGTGCAGGAGCTCTCTTTGTCCCACGTATAACGGATGCCAGCATTCAAACGCAGGCCGGATAGTATGTCATCGAGGTTGACGTTGACGTTTCCGAACAGCGCCCGGCTGGTTTCACGATAGAAAGCATAGTTATAGGTCGGGAAATTCTGCGGATAGGTCTGACCCGGAAGTGGCGGCTGGCCGACCGAATTGCCGCCGCCGGTTGGTCCGAAGGGCCGACTTTTCAGATAAAATCCGCCAAGCAGCCAGTTGATTCGGTCGCCGAATGCATCCCCTTTAAGCTGAATCTCGTCGGTGAACTGCTCGACCCGGCTGATCGAACCGCCATTGATGAAGGTGAGTCTCACTCCTGCGGGCAGCCCGATCTCCGGATTGCCGGTGGAGGTGAGAAGCGGCAGCCCGTCGACATTGTAATTGCCGATGCCCGTGGTGCGTCGATACCCGAATATGTTGGTGAAACTCATGCTATCGCTGAGATCTATGTCGGTGCGATTGGTGATGCCCAGCCGGCGTGTTCGACTGATAGTCGGAGAGACGTCGTTATCGACCACGCGCGGTCCGCGGGCGCGTTGACGCGCCAATTCGGCCAGGGTCGCTTCGCGTAATCCCAGCAGGTCGATCAGTCCCGGCTGGTCGACAACGCCGAAAAGAACGGTTCCATCGCCATTGTACGAGTTTCGATAATAATCGAAGATGGTCAGGTTCTTGACCCTCTCGACGGGTTCAATCAGCAGCGATGCGCGGAACGCGCGGGAGTTAATGTCATCGAAATCGCCCCCAATGCCGATGTTCTTGGTGTAACCGTCCCGCTTTTGATACTGGCCTGCGAGCCGTAGCGAGATCTTGTCCCGTACGATCGGAACGGTGAGCGCGCCTTCCAGTTGGCGATTGTCGAACCGGCCATAGCCCAGCTGCAGATAGCCGCCCACATCATAGGTGGGCGCGGTCGGATAAAAAAGTACGGCTCCCCCGGTTGTGTTGCGACCGAATAGCGTGCCCTGCGGCCCCTTCAGGACCTGTACGGATGCCATGTCGTAGACAGCCAGCCCGCTCGAAAATGTGGGCTGCGGCACATCGGCGAAATAGCTGACAACGGCCGGTGCGTTCGAGCCTGAAAGCGCCTTCGATTGGCCGCGGATGACGAAGACCGAATTTTCGCGGCTCCCCGATCCGCCCAGGAAAACACCCGGTGTCTTGATCATGAGGTCGGCTGTATTCTGGATCGTTGCGGTTCTGAGCATGTCGCTGTTGAATGCAGTGACCGAAACCGGCGTCGACTGGATATTTTCTTCGGAGCGGCGTGCGGTGACCACAATGTCGTCGCTCGCGGCCGAGGCATCCAGCGCAGGAGGGATATTTTCCTGGGCAAGAGCGGACGCTGGCAGCAAATATATTGCGGACACCATCAACGCAGCGCGAAAATCCAGTCCGGCTTCCAAAAACATCGTTCCCCCTCGCAGGCCGTCATGCGCGGCCATTCCTTTTAAAAATGGGCAGCAGATATTCGCTGACCATCCCGATGTGCTTAAATGACAAGGCGGACAGGAAACAACGACGAAGGCTTAACTCGGCCAGCGGCATTCTTGATTATACGTTCAACTGCGGTGATGTTGTGCCCGAAAGCGGCCGGGCGATATCCCCAGTTCGCGCTTGAACGCCCGCGAAAACGCGACATCGGTCCCATAGCCGGACCGGTAGGCGACCTCCGCGAGCGACAGGCCGCCGCGTAGAAGGTTACATGCTCGGGCCAGCCTGAAACGTGTCATGTATCGCGCAGGGGTTTCGCCAAGGCATTCCGCGAAGTGAACCGCAAAGGAGGTGCGCGACATGTTTGCCAGATGCGCCAGCGAGGCAACGGTCCATGGCTTCTCAGGTTCCAGATGGATTGCGCGCAGGCTGGCGCCAATGCGGGAGGGCGCGCCGCTGTCGATGTACCGCTGGAGCCAGGGATTTCGCATCAGGTACTGAATGATCACGCCCATCAGCGTGGCCTCCAGCAGGCGGCGGTTGATCGATGCATTCACGAAGGGGAGGGGGCTTTTCGTGCCGATCAGATAATCGGAGATATCCGCTTGCCAAGCATATTCCCAAGGTTTGATCCCAGGAATGATGACGGTGGGAGGCAAAAGGTGCAGGATGGGGTGCGGGCCGATATTGCCCAGGTCGTAGACGACGCAATTGAGGTGGCATTCTCTATCATCGGCCACCTCGACGCGATATGGCGCTCCGTCGGTCAATAGCGCGAAATCGCCGGGTTGAAGTCGCTCGGTCGAGCCTCCCTCTCGTAATATCTCCACCTCGCCGGACAGAACCGTCAGCCCGAAGACAAGGGTCGCGTCGTCCGGATGGTCGTCCAGGTGAAGGTCGCGACCTCGAGAAATGGCCAGTGTCTGATATGAGGCCGATGCGATGTGGATGCTTTCGAGGAGCGCCGACAGCGAAGTGTCGTTCGGGATGATCTGCCAGCCCCGCTCCAGGGCCCTATGCGAGCGTCCGGAATGGCCGGACATCTTATTCTTCCGCCCCACGCACTTTCATTCCCCTCGTCGAGCACGTCATGGGCAAAGCCCCTTCATTTCCTGGTCACGAGGTCCCGTTCGCGACTGCATCCAACATTAATCCCACGGCATAGTGCTGCCAGGATTCAATGCCTTCGTCTGACGTCAGATCCAGTGATAGAAAGGCCGAGAGAACGCCGCCGCAAAAGAAGCAGGTCGTCAGGATCGACAGCGACGCCGCAAACAGCCGCTCGATATGCAGGTCCGGCTTAAATTCACCGGTCGTCGCCCCGCGTGCAATGATGTTTGCAAAGATGTCGACCACTGGCTGGGTCACATTCCTGATCTGATGGTGCTGCCGCATATGCATGCCGCCGTGGATATTCTCATCCAGCATGATCGGTATGCAGTCGGGGAACAGCCGGTATTGGTCGGACATGGTGATGAGAAACAAACGCAAGGCATTGCGCGGCGTCAGGCTGTCATAAGCCTGCGCGCGCATGTTACGCATCGACTGCTGTAGGCAATCCCAGACGACCTGGGAGAACAGCTCATCCTTCGATTCATAATAATGATAAATGAGCTGTTTGGTCTTGCCGGAGTTCTGCGCGATATTCGTAATGCGGGCGCCGCTCAGGCCATGACGGCCGAACTCGGACCGTGCCGCTGAAAGGATCGTGGCCACGCTATTGTGGCGATCACTTCCCTGCATGTCCTTTCTGTCGTCCGTCATCCCACTCTCCCGATCTTTTCTGCTTCTTGCCCAGAATACATCCCTGGGGAGCGCGATGGCCTCTCCAACGATGGGGCGGGCGATGCCGGACGCTGACCGAGTGTAAAAAGAGCGGCCTTTACCTGCCACCGCGCCTCGCCTTAGCCATAGGTCGTGGCCAGCGAGGTTGGCCACCGGCAAAAGGCGATAATCGAAAGAGGCGAGGGTGAATGGCGATCAGGCTGCAATTGGATGCCCAGGATATTTTCGCGGCGGCGAAGACGCGTAGCGGTCTGGGCGACTATGCTGATGATGCGTTGCACGAGCGGTTCGACTATCTGATCAGCCTGTTCAATGGCTTTGGCAGCATAAGAGAACCTGATTATCCCGCAGCAGTCGAACAGATGACGGAGACGGTGGTCAAGCGTTTGCAGGTTGCCCGCGACTGGGCCGAGACCCCGGCGATCCTTGAAGAGGAGATCGTTCAGCCCTTTTTCGTGCTGGGCAGCGCGCGGGCGGGTAGCACCTTTACGCAGATGCTTCTGGCAATGGACGATGGTCATCGCACGCCGCGCTATCGCGATGTCCAGCATCCATCGCCGCCGCGCGGGCTGGATACGGCGGCTGATGCCGCCGCCCTTGCCGAACAGAATGCCTATGTCGATTTCATGGTGGGCAAGTCGCCGAGGATGATGTCGGCGCACCCCTATCTCGATCAGCGGGGGGAGGCGGAGGCCGAAGACGAATATGTCTATTCGCTTGATTTCGACCTGGCCTATCCGCTCTGGTATCTGAAAGTCCCCAGCCTGCCACAGAGCCTGCCGCCCCGCAATCCGGTGCAGGCGCTGCGGTTTTACAAAAATATGCTCAAGCAGTTCCAGTGGAAGACCCCGACCCGCCGCTGGATCGGGAAGGGCGTGATCCACCATTATATACCCGAAGCCGTGATGGAAGTGTTCCCGGACATGGTGGGTTTCTGGATACATCGCCCGCCCGAGGAATATGTGGCGTCGCTGCTGGAATTGCTGTCGCTGCAATATGAGCCATTCAATGGCGATCTTTATAATGTGCGACCGACCGAACTGGTGGCGCAGCTGAAAGCCGGGGTGCAGCATATCCTAAACAATCCAGCTACGTTCGATCCCCGGCTCCATCATATCCGCTTCAGCGATATGGTGACGGACCCGGTGCCGGTGTTCGAGAAAATCTATGATGCCCACGGCATTGCGTTCACTGATGCCTATGCCGATCGCATCAACGTCCGCATGCGCGATCCCGATTACCGCGCTGACCGTTACGGCAAGTTCCAATACTCGCTTGAGAAATATGGGCTGGAAAAGGACGTGCTGCGTCGTGAATTCGCCGAATATTGCGACCGTTTCTCGATCTGATGGAGCATAGAGCATGACAGAGCCATTGCGCGTGATCAATTGGGCGACCGGGCATACCGGACGGATGGTCGTGCGTGGCGTCGCGGAGCGGCCGAATTATCGGATCGTGGGCGCTTTTGTCTATAATCCAGACAAGGTCGGACGCGATTTGGGTGATATTTGCGGCATTGAGCCGTTGGGTGTCATCGCCACAAATGACCGCCAGCAGATAATGGACACACCGGCGGATTGCGTATTGTTCCTGGCCGGTGCGGAGAATGACGTGCCGGGCAGCATCGCTGACATTTGCGCGTTGCTGGCATCGGGGAAAAACGTCGTCACCACGGCCGCCAATTTCATTTATCCGAGGTCGCTGGGAGCCGAGACAGAAGCGGCGATCATCAAAGCCTGCATGGATGGCGGCACGACTTTTCACGGTCTTGGCATCATGCCCGGTTTCTTCGCGGAATCGCTGCCTCTGCTGATGTCGAAGCTAGCGCGTCGGGTGGACTGCGTGATCGCGTCGGAAACGCTGGCCTATGACAAATATCCCAGCGCTTACCAGATGTTTGACCTGATGGGCTTCGGCTTCGCGCCAGACGACCCGACGCCTGCCTTCGCCAATGTGGAACTGGTCGGTGAGACATGGCGCCATTCCGGGATGTTGATGGCCGATGCACTAGGGTTGCCGATCGACCGGATCGAAAATTTTCGCGATGTGATCGTCACCGATCGGGATCTGAATGTTGCGGCGGGCACGATCCGGGCGGGCACTGTGGGCGCGATGAACTTCGGCGTGCGGGTCATTTCCGGCGGCGAAGTGCGGATCGTCCTGCAGCATTTTACGCGCATGGCCGATCATCTCGCGCCTCACTGGCCGCGCCGTCATGGCTGGCTGTTGGAGATGCAGGGCGAACCGGAAATCCGCGCACGCATAGAGATCGGCGCACATGATAGCGTGATGCCGACGGATGACGCCTGCATGGCGACCGCCATGCACGCCATTCACGCGGTCCCCTATGTGGTTGCAGCCGCGCCGGGGATATTGACCCTCGCCGACGTTCCGCCGCTCTGGGGCGTTGACGCCTTTCATGTCGGACGAACGGCTGCGTCCGCCGTCACGCAGCATGAGTCCGGCCATGTCTGATGTCACGGTCAAGTCTGGCATTCTCGCCACCGCTGACCAGCGGCTGGTCGAGGAGCGCGCCATGATGTTATTCCAGACCGATGCAATCGCCGGGGCCCGCGGCGCGATGCTGGCGCTATTCCGTGCCGATCGCAACGCGAAGCTTGCGGATCAGGACGCATTGATCCGAAACAGCGTGGAGGAGCATCTCTTCCATTGCTGTCTCGTGGTCGCCAACGAGACGCCGCATCACCCCCGGTTCGTGTGGAGTATCGTCCTCGACCATCAATGGATGGGACTCGACGTTCCCGGCAGCCGTTTCGGCCAGGACAATTGCGATAATATCTACCGGTTCTCCACGATCGACGCAGGCTGCACCTACCGCATCAAGGGGCGTTTTGCGGCGTCGCCGCCCTGCGATTTCAGCATCTGCGCCATGCCCGCGCAGGTCGGCGAACATATGGCGGCCGATGTGGTCGGTTATATCGGCGCTTCGATGATCGATGTGGGGCCGGATGGCAGTTTTGCTATCACGGCCGATGCGACTCCGTCCGGCAGCCGTGGCAACCATCTGACGATTGCTGGCGCCCGGACGCTGATGGTGCGCGATTCCATGGCAGAGTGGAGCATAGAACGGCCCACTGCTCTCACGATCGAGCGCACAGATGCGCCGCAACGAGACGATTTCGATCCGGCGACCGCCGCCGTTCGAGCGGCGGAACTGGCCGGCATTCTCTCCGGTTTTTTCCTGGAGAATATCCAGCATGGCATGTTCGAGGGCGGGCCGCTCAACAAGGTGGACGATCCGCTACCGTCGGGCAGCCGGGGAGGGCTGATCACGCAATGCGCGACCGGCGGTTATTACCGGTTGGGTGACGGAGAAGCATTGGTCCTGACGCTCGACCGCATGGACGCGCGCTATCTGGGCGTCCAGATCGTCGATATGTGGATGCTGTCCTACGACTATCGGCGCCATATTAGCTGCCTGAACCACAGCCAGGCCGTGCCCGACGCGGATGGCCGCTATCGCTTCGTGATTTCCGCTAGCGATCCTGGCGTGCCCAACTGGTTGGATGGCAGCGGCAATGCCTGCGGCTGCATTTTGGTGCGCTGGCAACATCTTCCGCCCGGCGCTCAGCTTGAAGGCAGCGCGTCATCCCAACTGGTGCGACTGGAAGCGCTGCGGTCGGTCCTGCCTGTGGATACGCCGGTGATCGACGCCGTTACCCGCGCCCAACAGCGGGAGCGACGCTTCGCCGACTATTCCGGCCGATTTGGGTGATTGGGCTTGCGGTTATGGCTGGACACTACGCTTAGGTGCGAAAAGAATATGATGCGTGTGCGCTGACCGAGAGGAGGAAACTATGGATTTGGGAATCGAGGGTAAGGTGGCGCTGGTCACTGGTGGTTCGCATGGCATCGGCCGCGCTATCGCGGAAGAGCTTGGCCGTAACGGTTGCCGCGTGCTTATCGTGGCACGGGGACAAGCAGGAATCGACGAGGCGGTGACGGCGATCCGCGCCGAAGGTGGAGAGGCTGCGGGCTTTTCTGCGGACCTGGTCGATCCATCTTCCTATCCGCGGATGGTGGAAGCCGCGCGCGCGTGTTACGACGCGCCGGATATCGCCATTTTCTCGCCGGTTGCGCCGCCGCCCGGTCGTTTCACGGAGTTCGCCGATACGGATTTCGACGGCGCATTCCACAATGTGGTGACGAGCTTCGCGCATTTCGTCCGCGCGGTGACTCCCGCGATGCAGGAGCGCCGTTGGGGCCGTATCGTGACGGTCGGGTCCGGGCATGGACGGTTGCCCGGCCGCCGTGCGACCCTGGGATTCGATTATGCGCTGGCGAACACCGTGCGGCCGGCCGGCCTCGGGCTCAGCCGCAGCGTGGCCGACGAACTCGCGCAGTTCGGCATCACGGTCAATACGGTGCCCCCCGGCTTCATCGATACAGGAGAGCAGTATGAGGCTTTTTTCCGCGATTGCGCGCAGGCTGTGAATCAGAGCTTCGAGCAGTTCATGGCCGGCCTGATCGATCGCATTCCGATGAAGCGCTTCGGGACAGCGGATGAGGTGGCGGGTTTGTGCGCCTTCCTGTGCTCGGCGCGTGCCAGTTATATCACCGGCCAGTACATGCTTGTCGATGGCGGCCGGATGGAGATCTACTATTGATTTCCACTGGGAATTGCACGTGTAGCCGGCCAAAGCTGATCTTCATCCTCGTTGTAAGAAGTTTCTCCCCTTAACAGGCGATCCCTTCTATATCTCTTGGATGCCCCAAATCCTCATCGATGCCGACGCCTGCCCCGTAAAGGACGAGACCTATAAGGTTGCCTGGCGGTACAATGTGCCCGTCATCGTCGTCAGCAACAGTCCTATCAGGGTCCCGGCGCATGCGCTCATCTCACGTGTGGTGGTGAGCGATGCGTTCGATGCGGCGGATGACTGGATCGTTGAGCATGTGGAGGCGGGCTCTATCGTCGTGACCGCTGACATATTGCTGGCCGACCGATGTCTGAAAGCAGGATGCGGGACGGTGATCGCTCCGACTGGGAAGCTCTTTACCAGTGCCTCCATTGGCAATGCCGTTGCGGTGCGGGCGATCATGGCGGATTTGCGCGCGGGGGCGGTCGGGGATGGCATTGGTGGGCCGCCGCCGTTTGGAAAGGCGGATCGATCGCGCTTCCTCTCGATGCTGGATGAGGCGGTAGGGCGGCTCCGGCGGTAAGTCGCAGATCATCGACCCTCGCTGGACATTATGTCTGCGCCTTCGGTCTGGCTCCTCACGGACGCGGGGGGGCAGCAGATTGGATTTCGGTTCCCTCAGCCGGAGCTAGCCCGCATTCTGGCCGTTCCCGTTCCCGTTCCCGTTCCCCTTCACACACGGCCGGGGTTCGGGGGCATGACGGGAACTGCGGTTGGCTGCGATCCGCGCACAAAAGACCTTGTGTATCCATCAACCTCTCTCCAATAATCATTTGTTGCACACCCCCAAGGATCACCATGGCAAGCACCAGCAATGGCATCGCCCTCGCCGACGAGATCGAAGAAGCCATCGCGGCGACCTTTCCTGAACCCGGATCATTATTCGCTACGGAAGATCAGTTGAGACCGCGCCACGGGACCGGTCGGTCGACGGTCCGACAGGCCGCAAGGATACTCGAGCAGCGCGGCGTTGCGTATATGAAGCGCGGAGTGGGCGGCGGTCTGATCGTGATGGAACCAGATCCTGGACCGGTCGGCCGCATGCTTGCGATTGCGATCGGCAGCCGGCTCGGCAATTTCTTCGATATGCTCCGGCTAGTGAAGGCGACCGATGCAACGGTGCTTCCAAGCGGAATCAACGGTCTCGATCTCGCGGAGTGCGACAGCATCCGCGCCATGGCCGATGAAATGGAAGCGATGGCCGTCGACGAATTTTCGCAAGGGCGCGCCCATTGGCACTTGCTCAGGCGCGCTCTGGGCGCACTTGGCAATTCGGCGACCCTGCTTGCCTATCATACATGGATGGAATGCAATGCAGACCTGATCCCCTTTTCGATGAACGTTTCGGAAACGCGGCGGCGGGGCGAATATTGGGCGCTTACATTGCAGGCGATGGAGGCGCTCGTTGCCGGAGACATCAGTTCGCTGTTCGAGTTTCGCAATCGTCAGATCCGCTTCGCCGTCGATTGGCACGCGTGGCGCGGCATGGAAAGCCACCGTCCGCTCACCCCTTCGCTCAACAGTCCCAATCTGGTCGATGTCACGGCCGGGCGCCATGGCGCGGACCGGCTGAGCCGCGAATTGTTGCACGAGGTACGATTGCGGCGTTGGGAACCGGATGCTCATCTCGGCGGCTTTTCAGAGCTGATGGAGCGTTATGGCGTGAGTTCGGCGATGCTCCGTCAGGCGACGAAGATGCTGGAGGAATGCTCAACCGTTTATACCCGACCGGGCCGGGGCGGCGGTGTGTTCATCGGTGATTGCAACCCCGCGGCGCCAATCCGCCGCGCGACCAATTATCTGAAGCAGGCGCGGATGCCACCGGAGGATATTCGCGCTTTCCTTACCCAGATTCTGCTGGAATGCCTCAGCCAGATACCTGATCGGGCGACCTCGCAGCGGATCGGGCAGGTGCGGGATGGCCTTGCCGTCGCCGCCCGGCAAAAGCCCGGCATCATCGCTCCTGAACTGGTGATGGCGATCGGTCAGGCATCGGGAAATGCTGCTTTATCGATCTGGGTCGAAGTGCTGGTGCAGGCGCTGCCGAAAAGGGGGCGGGACAATGTTCCCGATGTCGATCTCAATCCCTGTTTCGATGCGCTCGCGGAGAGCATCACGACTTATGATACCGGTCGCGCCCGCCGCGCCCTGATCCAGCTCACGCGCTATGCGGATCCGGTGAGCGCCGTCTGACGCTCTACCAGATCTCACACGGCCCGCTTTGTTCGGTCAGGCCGGGTTGCCTGTATTCTTCACCCGCTCAGGCAGCAGGAAATCCCGCTGTAGCTGCGCGAACGGCAACTGCGCGGTAATGCCGCCGTCCACCTTGTACAGCGCGCCGTTGCAATAGGCGGCTTCATCCGACGCGAGGAACAGTGCCATCGCCGCAATATCTTCGGGCAGCCCGAGGCGGGGTCCGTTCTGCAACTTCATGAATGCATCATGCATCGGTCCATTCGCCCAGGCTTTCATCGCCGGAGTCTCGATCACGCCCGGAATGATCGCGTTGCAGCGTATGCCGTCCGCGCCGAAGCAGGTGGCGATCGTCTGGACATACCAGTTCACCATCGCCTTCGATGCGCCATAGGAGAATTGCGAAACGTCGCCCGCCAGCGAACTGGTGGACGACGTGAAGAGAATCGACCCTCGCCCCTGTTTGAGCATGTGGGGCAGGGCGAACCGCGTGGCGAGTATGCCGCCCAGCACATTCACATTGACGACGTCGTGAAAGGTCTCCTTGTCGAATTGCAGGAAGCTCACATCCGGCTTGCGCTTGCCCGCGGCGGTATTGACGGCATTGTTGAACAGGATGTCGATCGTGCCATATTCGTCGACCGTCCGCTGGATCATGTCGCCAAGTTGCTCTTCCTCGCCGACATCGATCGTCAGCGCGAGGCTGCGCCCGCCAGCTTCCACGATTTCCTTCGCCACGGCCTTTGCCGCTTCGCCATTCAGATCGGCAATGACGACCGCTGCGCCCTGCTTTGCAAAGAGCAACGCCGTCGCCCTGCCGATACCCGATCCTGCCCCGGTGATCACCGCGGTCTTGCCCTGAAGTCGGTTCATATCGCTTCCGCTCCTCTCGATTGATTTTATGATTGCCTGCAAGAAATAAAATAGGCCAGTCTTAGTGACGCCTATCGGGAGATATGCTGAGCCTCTATTAGATTTGATGTAGGCAACGTACGAGCATGGCAAACAGAAGCCATGCGTGGCGCCGAAGGTGCGGCGACTGGAAAATGAACATGCGGAGCGGATGATGAGGGCGAATTTCACGGATCGTTATGGTGGCTGGGCGTTGATTGCGGGAGCATCCGACGGTCTGGGCGCGGAATTTGCCAGAGAGCTTGCTCGCCGTGGCATGAATTGCGCGCTGGTGGCCCGTCGCACTGATAAGCTGACGGAATTGGCGGAAGAACTGCGTCGCGATTTCGGCGTCGAGGCGCAATGCCATCCGATCGACCTCGCCGCCGCCGATGCTGGCGCCCGCCTGGATGCGGTGGCTGATTCGCTCGACATCGGCCTGCTCGTCTTGAATGCGGGCGGAGATACGGTTGGGACGGCATTTCTGGCCAGCGATCTCGGTGCCTGGCAGGCACTGACTTGCCGCAATATCGACACGCTGACCGCAGCATGTCACAGGTTCGGCGCGCGTTTCGCGGCTCGAAAGCGTGGCGGTGTCATGGTGGTGGGTTCGGACGCTGCGTTCGGCGGCGCCGGGCGTCTGAGCGTCTATAGCGCCAGCAAGGCCTATGCCCTTAATCTGATCGAGTCGCTGTGGGCCGAACTCCGGCCCGTGGGTGTTGACGTCGCCTATCTCGTGATCGGGTCAACCGACACGCCGAAAATGCGGAAGGTTTTGGCTAAACGTGAAATTTCTCCCGAATCGGTGAACCTCGCAGCGCCCGGTGATATTGCGCGTTGGGCGCTGGATGAAATTGGCGCTGGTCCCACTTTGGTTTTCGATCGCGCGGCGGATCAGGTCAATGCGCTCATTTCTCCATCGCTCCGGCGTGCGAGGGTCGAACATACGACGAAGCTGATGGATTTCTTCTACGGATGATGGCTGGCACGCCGTAAAAATATGGTTGGCCTGTTTATCATCTCATGCTTGACGATACGTCCGATTATAGTTTAGCATTACTGATAAGTAAATAGTATCGGCGCAAGAATAGGTCGGCGCAAAGGGAGGATAAAGATGTCCATGGAACCGCTTCCATGGCCAGGTGATGAATCTTGCCGATAGAATTTATCTTATGAAATCCAGATAGCGATAATTCGCAATTATATTAAATTAATATTCTGCGGTTATTAACATAATTTATTTCTATAAATATTTCATATTAAAAAATATTATCGCAAATAATATTTTTCCTATCATTGCGATAAAAATAATATGGGTTTGAGGAGAGGTTTCATGAATAAGAAGACTTCATATTATGTTGCGGCCGCGGCGTTGTCGATGGTTCCCATCGCCAGTGGTGCTTCAGAGGCTTCCCCATCGTCTTCCGCACCGGTTGTTCAGACCACTGAAGGCAAGCTGGAGGGGCAGGCATCGAAGGGCGTCTTCTCTTTCCTCGGAATCCATTATGGAGCGGACACCAGCGGGGCGAACCGCTTCCTGCCGCCACAGGCGCCATTGGCCTGGGATGGTGTCCGCAAGGCTGATCACATGGGCAATCGTTGCCCGCAGCCCACAGTGAAGATGCCGCCCGAAATGGCAACGGTGCTGTCTTTTTCCGATCTGCCGATGAGCGAAGACTGCCTCGTTCTCAATGTCTGGTCGCCCAATGTCGGCGATGGCAAGAAAAGACCGGTGATGGTCTGGCTGCACGGCGGCGGTTTCTTCCTCGGCAGCGGCGGCGACGCTTATTATGAAGGAAGTAATCTGTCGCGAAAGCAGGATGTGGTGGTCGTTACCCTGAACCATCGGCTCAATGCGTTCGGCTACCTGCAACTCGGCGCTGAAGCAGGCGAGAAATTCGCCGACTCGAATATGGTTGGCATGCTCGATATCGTTCAGGCACTGCGCTGGGTGAAGGCGAATATCGCACAGTTCGGCGGCGATCCGGATAATGTCACCATCTTCGGCCAGTCCGGCGGCGGCTCGAAGGTCAGCACGCTCACCGCGATGCCGGTCGCCAAGGGACTGTTCCAGAAAGCCATTATCGAAAGCGGTGCCGCCACGCGCCTGGCGACCGTTGAGGATGCCATGGCCACGCGCGACAAGCTGCTCTCAATCCTTGGCATCAAGCCCGATGAGGTGCTGAAGCTGCAGAGCGTTCCGATGGACGAACTGATCTTGGCGGGCGGAAAGGCCGGTCTGCTGGCTTTCTCGCCGGCTGTCGATGGCAAGATCCTGCCGACCCATCCCTTCGATCCGGTTGCCTCTCCGGTATCCGCGACCATCCCGCTGATGGTGGGCACGACCAAGGATGAGGCAACCAATGTCGTCCTTTCGGACCCAACCTGGCCCACCATGGATGAGGCGGATCTGGTTAAGCGTGCATCGGCAATGGTCGGACCGGACCGGGCGGCCAAGGCGATTGAACTCTATAGGTCCAAGGCGCCCCAGGACAAGCCAATGCATCTGTTCACCAGCATGATGACAGATCAGGTCTTTACGCACAGTTCGATCCTGCTTGCCGAACGCAGGGTTGCACAGGGCAAGGCCCCGGTATTCATGTACAAGGTCAACTGGGAAACGCCGGTGCTTGGCGGCAAGCTGCGTTCTCCGCATGCTGTCGAGCTTCCGTTCGTCTTCGACAATGTCGACGTCTCGACGGGGTTGGTGGGCGCAGGAGCGGAGCAGCAGCAGATGGCCGACCTGATGAGCAGCGCTTTTGCGGCGTTCGCGCGGACAGGCAATCCGGATGTTGCGGATCATCCGCACTGGCCAGCCTATACGCTGGCGAAGCGCGAGACATTCATCTTCGATCTCCCCGCGCATGTCGAATCCGATCCCAATCGTGACTTCCGCATTTTCTGGGAGAAACAGCCGGCGCCTGTGATGGGCGGCAGGAAGGATTCGCCGCTTAAGGATGCGCTCGATCCGAAAAAGCTCGGATCGGAATAGGCCCGATCTTCGCACCAACATCATCGCTGGAGTAAATATATGGGCGTGGTTCAAGAAAAATTTGTCGAGGAATTTTGTGACGCCTGGGGTGACGGGACCGATGAAAGCCGCCCGGACGTTGAGAAGATATTATCGATGATGTCACCCGATGCCGAATGGCAATTATGGGTGCCCGGTGGTCCGACGATCCGCGGCCGTGATGCGCTGCGTGCCGAAATCCATCGCCAGATGCGGTTCGCGACGAACAACAAGTGCAATGTCGTCAACGTTCTGTCGAACGATCATATGGTCATGCAGGAAAGATCCGATCAGGCCATTATCCGCGGCAAGCCATGCCCGCATCAGATGGTCGCTATCTACGAACTTGACGAGAACGGCCTGATCAAGCGCTGGCGCGAATATCTCGACATGATGGACCTGTTGAAGAAACAGGGCGGAGACCTCAACGACGCAGCCTATGGCGGCTGATACCCACGCCCGAACTACAATAAATATCTGGCGTAACGACTGAAGGGAGGCGCCGCCACTGGCGGTGACCTCCACGGACAAGGTGAGGAAGGCTGACCGGCGGCAATGCCGACGGCGCGCGCGACGGAACTCGGTTTTTCGAGCTGCGAAGCCGTGTCTGCGACAGGACGACGACCGGTCAGCCATTTGGCTGAAGGGAAATCATGATGAATGCAGCACTTTCTTCAAGTGTGATCGCCAGACTTGCGTTGATGGCCGGCTGTTCGGTCGTTGCGGTCGGTGCGGCGGCGGCGCAAACCGGATCGTTGGCTTCGAAGGACACGTCCGCGGCGCAGACGCCGGCCGACGCCACCAATCCGGCGAACCCGATGGCTGACATCATAGTCGTCGCACGGCGTAGCGAGGAACGGCTGCAATCCGTTCCACTCAGCATTACCGCCGTGTCCAACGCTCAATTGTCAGCGACCACCGTCACCACCGGCACCGACCTTCAGAAGCTGGTCCCCACGCTGAACGTCGGGATAAGCATCTTCGGTTCAAGTCAGCAATATTCCCTGCGCGGCGTTCGAACGGGGGTGGTGACCTATTTCAATGAAGTGCCGGTTTCGACCAGTGCCGCTGATCTCCAGCTCTGGGATCTGCAATCCGTTCAGGCGATTGCGGGCCCGCAAGGCACATTGTTCGGGCGCAACAGCACTGGCGGCGCGGTATTGTTCGTTCCGCAGCGGCCAAAGGATGAATTTGGCGGCTATGTCGACGGCCGGATCGGCAGCTATAATTTGCGCGAAGTGACGGGTGTGATCAATGTCCCGATCGCCGATGTGTTGAAGGTCCGTCTCGGCGTTCAGCGTACCAAGCGCGATGCCTTGACGAAGAATATCTCCGGCCCGGACATGAACACGCAGGATCGGACGGTCGTGCGGGCCTCGGTATTGTTCGAACCGACCAGTTGGCTTTCCAACTATACCGTGTTCCTCTATTCGCACCGCGATGAGCGGCCGCTGGCCCAGATCAGCGGGTCCGATGGCGTTGTCGTCTCCTGTCCGACCAGTATCCCCAGTTGTGTCTATGGCGCTACATATAACGAAGAACTGCTGGACCAGCATGCCCGTGGCATCAGAACCGTATCCATCCCGCTCGATACGCGGCAATATGATGAACCTTGGCTGCTTACAAATATCCTGTCCGCACAGGCCGGGGATATCACGTTCAAATATATCGCTGGCTATGGCGGCAACAAGCAGGATCAGTTTACCAGCCAGTTGTCGATCGCCTTGCCAGTCATTGTCGGTGATAATGAATCGAAATCGCGCCAGCACACCCATGAACTGGAAATCCTTGGCAGCATGTTCGACAATCGCCTGACCTGGGTGGGTGGTCTTTATTATTGGAAGAATCGTTCGAATAGTCTGAACCGCTATCTGTTGTTTGCACCCGCGGGCACTGTTCTGTCCGATCTGACGACTCAGCAGACCGGCGGCATCGATCAGCAGATTTCGAAGGCCGTTTATGGTCAGGCGACGTTCGCCGCTACCGACCGGCTCAAATTGACCGCGGGCGTGCGTTACACCAAGGACAAGCAACTCACCAATCAGGTCGGGTACAGCCCGGGCCTCCAGTGTAACCTCCCTGATTTCCCCAATGTCGATCTGACGACCTGCCACCAGCGCATTACGTCGACCTCGGATGCCGTCACCTACAACTTCTCGGTTGATTATGAGCTGTCGGACAAGGTTCTTGTCTATGCCACGACGCGCAAGGGCTATAATGCGGGCGGCTTCAACGCCAATATTAACGACCCCAAGCTCGAAATCGTGAAACCTGAATATATCCGCGATTATGAGGCGGGCGTGAAGGCGGACTGGAATCTCGGTTTCGTTCCGATACGTACGAACATTTCGGCCTTCCTTTCAAAGTATAAGGATATTCAGCGCACGACGTCCCTGATCCTCGATGATCTGGTGGTTACCGGCAATTTCAACGCCGCCGCGGCCACCATCTATGGCGGGCAGATTGAGGTGCTGGCCCGTCCGGTGACCGGGCTCGATTTGCAAGCATCCTATGGTTATCTTCAAACCAAATATGACAGTTTCGACAATCCGCTGGTCGGTAATCTGACGGGCAACAAATTCGCCCAGGCGCCGACCCATACCTTGCACCTCGCCGGAACCTACACCTATCCGCTTTCGGTAGGGGAACTCGTTGCGAATGCGAGTTACGGCTATACCAGCAGCGTCACATTCGCGGACGACAATATCACCACGCCCGGCAACACGGCCCGGGGATATGGTCTGGTCGATGCCCGGCTCAGCTGGAACAATGTTGCCGGTCTGGGGATCGACGCTAGCGTGTACGTCAAGAATGCCACCAACAAGAAATATATCCTCAACGCCACCGATCGCACCACGCCGTTCGGGTTCGTGTCGAGGCTCTATGGTGATCAGCGCACCGTGGGATTGCAAGTGAGATACTCATTCGGCGACCGGTAATCGTCTGACATTTGCTCTTGCAAAAGAATCGTGAGGTAAGCGGAAGCGCTGACGGCATCGCGGTTAGCGCTAGAGAACGCCCCACTATCGATAGTGGGGCGTTGCGCTCAGTTTTCCTCACCTCAGTTGCAATTTCTGGGACTGGCAGGAACGTTCTATGCATAGCCCATCGGTTCAAAAATGGGGCCGATCCCGTCGCGCATCACAATTTGTAAGTCATCGCACATCGAGTCGAATCTAGAGGATTCGGCTGGCTGGGGCGGCAGGATTCGAACCTGCGCATGCCGGTACCAAAAACCGGTGCCTTACCGCTTGGCTACGCCCCATCAGATCGCCGGGATGGCTGATGCGGTTCGCATATAACGCCTGATCCGCGAAAGGAAAGCCTAGTCATTGCGATCATTGCGCGTCAATATGAGGAGATCGAACCAGCCTTGGGGGAAACGCTGGCCATGGCCGCAAACAATAGCCTAACCGCATCACAAATCTCCCCGGCATCTCCGCTTTTCCTACGTGAGGATGAAATAAGGCGGGGCATTGAAATGCTGTATTTCGGCTATTCAGCCCTGACGCGATCCATTGATGAAACGTTGCTCGCGCAGGGATTGGGCAGGGCGCACCATCGGGCTCTATATTTCATTTCCCGTCAGCCGGATCTGACCGTCAAGGACCTGCTTCGGCTTTTGGCCATCACGAAACAATCCCTTGGGCGCGTTCTCAACGATCTTGTCGATAGCGGCTATATAGAAACGCGTCAGGGTGCGAATGATCGGCGGCAAAAATTGTTGCGCCTCAGTTCGCAGGGTGCGGCGCTGGAGGCGGAATTGTTCCGCGCCCTGCGTGAGAAAATGGCGTCGGCTTATGCACAAGCGGGACAAGGATCTGTCACAGGTTTTTGGCGCGTGCTGGAAGGTCTTATCCCCGATCAGGACAAGTCCATGGTCTTGGGTCTGCGAAACCGCTGAACCATTGACGGGAGGCAACTTTATGGTCTTTGATGCGCTTAATCCCGCTTACAAGTTGAACGAGGAGCGATCATGAGGAAATTCTTTCTGGCAACCGCCACTATATTGTTTGCCGCTGGTCTGTCCGCCTGCTCGGAAAAGGCGCAGGACAGCTTGGAAAACGCGGGCTCGGCGATTGGGAATGATGTCAGCGGCTCCATGGAAAGCGCAGGCGATCGGATTGATAATGGTCTCGACCGGGCAGGGCAGGCCATTGATGAAGGCTCTGACAGGGTTGGCGCCGCTGCCGACAATGCCGCTCATGATGCACGCCGGGAGGCGGGAGAGGCCAAGCGCGACGTCGGAGAATCGTTGGAAAAGGCAGGTAACGACCTGAAGAATTAATGATCCAGCGCCGCCGGTCCGGTGAGCGGCGGCGCAAATGCTCAGGACGGCTTACGGAATACCGGCACCCTTTTTTCGAAAAAGGCTGTGAAAGCCTCCTTCGCTTCGGGGGATTGCATGGCTTCCCCGAAAAGCCGCCCTTCTTCTTCGATACGTGCGTGAAGCTCAGCGAGATCGCCTTTCAGCAAACGCCTGGTTATAGCGAGCGCCTGCGGTGGCTTCGCCGTTAATGCCGCAGCCGTTTTTCGGGCATGGTCAAGCAGGATATCGCTCGCGACAATGGCGCTGACCAGCCCTGCTCGGTCTGCGCTTTCCGCATCCATGGGTTCGCCCAGCAAAAGCATGGCCGCAGCCTTGGCATAGCCCATCATCGCGGGGGCGAGCAGGCTGGAGCCTGCTTCGGGTACGATTCCCAGATTGACGAAGGGCATGATGAAGCGAGCATCGGGTGCGGCGTAAATCAGGTCGCAATGGAAGAGCATGGTGGTGCCGATGCCCACCGCCAGGCCTTGAACCGCCGCCACGATTGGCTTGTCGAACGATGCTATCGCGCGAATAAACTCGAAGGCTGCCTCGCCGCCCTGCGGGCCTGCGACGAAATCCTTGAGATCGTTGCCGGCGCAGAAATCGCTCCCCCGTCCGGCGATCAGGACCGCGCCGATGTCGCTGCGGCGCGAAGCATCCGCCAGCGCGGCGGTCATGGTGCGATACATGGCGGCGGTCAGGGCATTTTTCTTGTCGGGGCGATCGATATGGATTTCGATGATGCCGTCATTTTCGACCAGCACTATGCCTTCGCTCACGATCTGCTCCCTGAAACGATCAAGAGGGAACTGTTGGCCGATGATGATGGTCACGTCTATCCTTTGCCGCCTCTTTTCAGCACATAGGCTGCATGAGTCGGCTGAGATTGTTTCTGGACCCTTTCCTGCTGCTGCTGATCGCCATGGTGGTGCTGGCATCGATGGTCCCGGCGCATGGCCGGGGCGCGCAAGCCGTGAATATCGCTGCGGATGTCGGCATTGTGCTGCTGTTCTTCCTGCACGGCGCGAAGCTGTCGCGGGAGGCGATCTGGAATGGGGCGCGGGCGTGGAAGCTGCACCTGGCGACATTGGGGACAACCTTTGCGGCCTTTCCGCTGCTGGGGCTGGCAACGCAGCAGATAGGGGCGCTGCCCGCGACGATGAGGGCCGGGTTGCTATTCCTGACGCTGCTGCCCTCGACCGTGCAGTCGTCCATCGCCTTCACCGCTATCGCGCGGGGCAATGTGGCGGCGGCGGTGGTGAGTGCCTCCTTCTCAAACCTGCTGGGCATATTCCTGACGCCGGTGCTGGTCGCACTGCTGATGCAGGGAGGGGGGACGGCGGGGATGATCTCGCTCCAGTCGATGGAGGGGATCGTGCTGCAATTGCTGCTGCCCTTTGTGATCGGACATCTGATGCGGCCTTGGATCGGGGGCTTTGTGGAGCGGCATCGGACGATGCTGGGGCGGATCGATCGGACGTCGATTCTGTTGATCGTTTATTCGGCCTTTAGCGCGGCGGTGGTGGACGGGCTGTGGCACAAGGTGTCGCGGGCGGAACTGGCGTTGCTGACGGGTGTGTGCGTGGCGATGCTGATCGTCGTACTGCTGTTTAGCTGGGCGCTGGGGCGGGTGCTGGGCTTTGCGCGGGAGGATGCCATCGTGCTGCAATTCTGCGGGTCGAAAAAGAGTCTGGCGTCGGGCGTGCCGATTGCGGGCGTGCTGTTCCCGGCGAGCGTGGTGGGACCGTTGATCCTGCCGCTGATGCTGTTTCATCAGATCCAGCTTATCGCCTGCGCGCTGCTGGCGCGGCATTATGGGGCGGAGGCGGAGCGGGAAGAGGGGACGCGAAACCAAGAGGGAAGTGGTGAAGTGAACGCGGTTTGATTTTTATCGTTTCGAGGTCGTAACGATAGGAGAAGGAGCTTGAGCCGGCATTATGACGCGGTGATCGTGGGTGGCGGGCATAATGGGCTGGTCTGCGCCTTTTATCTGGCGCGGGCGGGGTATCGCGTCCGCATCCTGGAGCGGCGCGCCATCGTGGGCGGGGCGGCGGTGACGGAGGCGTTCCATCCCGGCTTCCGCAATTCGACGGCCAGCTATACCGTCAGCCTGCTGCATCCCAAGATCATCCGCGACATGAAGCTGGCCGACCATGGTTATTGCGTGATCGAGCGGCCGATCAGCAATTTCCTGCCGCAGCCCGATGGCGGATACCTGAAATTGGGCGGCGGGCTGGCGAGGACGCAGGCGGAGTTCCGCAAATTCAGCGCGAAGGATGCCGACGCGCTGCCTGCTTATTACGAGGCGCTGGACGTCGTGGCGGATGTGCTGCGCGACATGACGCTGAAGGCGCCGCCCAATGTGGGGGATGGATTTGCCACGCTGATCGAGGCGGTGAAGCAGGGGCGGCGCGTCGCGGGTCTTTCCATCGAGCGGCAGCGCGACGTGCTGGACCTGTTCGCCAAATCGGCGCGGACGTTTCTCGATTCATGGTTCGAGAGCGAGGCGGTGAAGGCGGCTTTCGGCTTCGACGCGGTGGTGGGCCAATATGCGTCGCCCGATACGCCGGGAAGCGCCTATGTGCTGCTGCATCACGTGTTTGGCGAGGTGAACGGAAAGAAGGGCGCATGGGGGCATAGCGTCGGCGGCATGGGCGCGATCACGCAGGCGATGGCGAAGGTCGTGAGCGCCATGGGCGTGGAGATCAGCCTGGAAGCGCCGGTCGACCGGGTGCTGGTGGATGGCGGGCGCGCGGTCGGCGTGCGGCTGGAAAGCGGGGAGGAAGTGACGGGCCGCACCGTCATCGCCAATGTGGGGCCGAAGCTGCTTTACGAGCGGATGATGGACGCGGACGATCTGCCCGCCGATTTCGTGAGGCGCATACGGGCGTTCAAGACGGGATCGGGCACGTTCCGCATGAATGTGGCGCTGTCGGCGCTGCCGGATTTCGCCTGTCTGCCGGGCGAAGGCGAGCATCACCAGTCGGGGATCATCATCGCGCCGACGCTGGATTATATGGACCGGGCCTTTCTGGACGCGAAACGGGACGGTTGGTCGAAGCAGCCCATCGTGGAGATGCTGATCCCGTCCACCATCGACGACAGCCTCGCGCCGCCAGGTCGCCATGTGGCGAGCCTGTTCTGCCAGCAGTTCGCGCCGGTCCTGCCCGATGGTCGCAACTGGGACGATGAGCGGGAAGCGGCGGCGGACGCGATCATCGCGACGGTGGAGGACCATGCGCCCGGTTTCGCGAAAAGCGTGATCGCGCGGCAGATTCATTCTCCGCTCGATCTGGAGCGGAAATTCGGGTTGGCCGGCGGCGACATCATGCATGGCAATATGACGCTGGACCAGCTTTGGGCGGCGCGGCCGGTGCTGGGGCATGGCGCGTATCGCGGGCCGATCAAAGGGCTTTATATGTGCGGGGCGGGAACGCATCCGGGCGGCGGCGTGACGGGCGCGCCGGGGCATAATGCAGCGCGGGCGGTGCTGAAGGACCGGGCGGTCCTGGGGAGATGGCTGGGGCGGGGGTAGCGTTTGTCCCGCTATCCGTTCGTGTTGAAATCGAGACATGATGGCAAGGCGTCGGCGTGTCTCGACTTCACTCGACACGAACGGAGGTTTTTGGCCAGTTGAGTGGGACAAGCGCTGGCCTTGCCTGTTCGCGCATAAGCGGGTGACTGGATCGCCTTGGAGTATGTCCGGTTGAAATTGTGCTCCTGCGAAGGCGGGAGCCCAATTCCGCCGCCTGATCTGTGCTGCTGCCTTCAGAAGCATATCGGGATTGCATTGCGACCGGGTGGTTTGAGGATGGCGGACAGGGTTCGTCGAACCGCTTCCCCTTTTCCATCATCCCCATCGAGCCATGGAGGCGGGCCGCCACGCCGAAAGATTTCCCTATAACGTGTATTTCAGTTGCATGTTTTGTTGCGCCTATATAGATGCATTTCATATACATGATTGGAGTCGCGGCGATGACAGGATCGCAAGCCGGATTGGGGATGGACGACAGCGGGCTGGGTCAACTGGTTGACGCATTCTATGCGCGGATTCGCCAGGATGAGGCGCTGGGGCCGATCTTCAACGATGCGGTGGATGACTGGCCGGAGCATATCGGGAAGCTGACGGATTTCTGGTCGTCGGTCATGCTGGGGAGCGGGCGCTACAAGGGGCAGCCGGTCCCGGCGCACAGGAAACATCGCGACCGCATCAGCCCCGCTTTGTTCGACCGCTGGCTGGCGCTTTGGGCGAGGACGACCGACGAGATGATGTTGCCTGAAGTCGCCAGCGCCTTGCAGGAGAAGGCGGGTCGGATTGCCGAAAGCCTGCAACTGGCGCTGTTCTTTCGGCTGGACGGGGCCGTCCGGTCATGAGCAGGGACGCCGGGCCGGGGGCAAAGGCGCCGCTTCCCTATCGCTCAACGCCGGTTTTCGATTCTGACAGCCTGCCGGATGCCCTGCGGAACCGTCATGCGACGAAGGCGGGCGTCTGGGGCGTGATCCGGGTGATCGAGGGGCGGCTGCGGCTGACCTGCCTGGACCCTTTTTCCGAACATATGCTGGACCCGGACCATGCGGGGATGTTGCAGCCCGAACAGGCGCATTTCGTCACGCCGGAAGGGGCGATGCGGATGCAGATTGATTTCTACGACCAGCCGCCCGGCGCCTGACCCTTTCTTCCCTTTCCCGATTCAGACCAGAGGAGATTTTGATGTCGCAGACGTTGAGCGAGCAGACCATTGCGCTGGTGAAAGCCACCATTCCGGCGCTGGAGGCGCATGGGCTGGATATTGTGCATGAAATGTATGCGCGCATGTTCCAGAACCCGGAAATCCGCGATCTGTTCAATCAGTCGCACCATGGCGATGCCGGATCGCAGCCGCGCGCTCTGACCGGCGCGATCCTGGCCTATGCCAGCAATATCGAGAATCTGGGCGCGCTGGCCCCGGCGGTCGAACGCATCGCGCAGAAGCATGTCGGCTTGCAGATATTGCCGGAACATTATCCCCATGTCGCCGACGCGCTGCTGGGCGCGATCAAGGCAGTGCTGGGCGATGGCGCGACCGACGATATTCTGGCGGCGTGGGGCGAAGCATATTGGTTCCTCGCCAATATCCTGATCGCGCGGGAAAAGCGCGTCTATGGCGAGCAGCAGGAAGCGCAGGGCGGCTGGAACGGCTGGCGCGCGTTCCGCGTCGAAAAGGTGATCCGCGAAAGCAGCGTCATCCGGTCTTTCGTGCTGCGCCCCGTCGATGGCGGGCGTGTGATGCGGCATAAACCGGGCCAGTATCTGACCTTCTGGTTCGAGATACCCGGCCATCCGCCGGTCAAGCGCAACTATTCCATTTCGGGCGAGGCCAATGACGAAACCTATCGCATTTCGGTGAAGCGCGAGCCGCAGGGGCTGGCGTCCGGGTGGCTGCACGATCATGCCGCGGAGGGCACGATCCTGAAGGTCGCGCCGCCCGCGGGCGAGTTCTTCCTGGGCGAGCAGCCCGAACGCCCGGTGGTGCTGCTGTCGGGCGGCGTCGGGTTGACGCCGATGGTCGCCATGCTGGAAACGATCGCTTCGCGCCATCCGCAGCTTCCCACATGGTATGTCCATGGCACGCACGACCGCGACACCCATGCGATGCGCGATCATGTCCGCGCGCTGGCGGCGAAGGGGAGCGCGATCAGCGTGGCCGACTTCCATCAGACGCCGCTGGCCGACGAGGTGGCAGGCCGGGATTATGACCATGCGGGCATCATCACCGACGAATGGCTGATCGCGAACACGCCGGTCGGGGATGCGGACTATTATATTTGCGGTCCGCGCCCCTTCCTGCGCGCGGCGGTTTCGGCTCTGTCGCTGGCTGGCGTGGAAGCGGGACGCATCCATTATGAATTTTTCGGACCGGCGGACGAATTGCTCGCCGCATAGGAAAGGCCCGGCATGATCGGCGTCATCCTTGCCCGTATCGGAAGCGGGCAGGGATGACGCAAAATTTTTGCGCTTATCCATAAATATTTTGCTCTGTAGTTCAGCCATGGCTCGCGACTATTGAGCGCAGCCGAATCCAAGGGAGGAAAAGCCCACGGTCGGTGGCGGTCGTGACAATCCCGATCGTCAGGTGATGTCACGGGTTGCCCCAAATGAAGTCTGCGACAATTCGCGGCATCGGCCTGCCGCTGCCTTCCCTGACGGTCGATCCGCAAAAGCTGCTCTTTTCCTTGAGCAGCTTCATCGCCGCCGCCATCACCCTGGCCATTGCTTTCAGCGCCAGCCTGCCCCGGCCATGGTGGGCGCTGCTGACGGTCTATGTCACGGCGCAGCCCATGGCGGGGGCGTTCCGGCCCAAGGTGCTCTATCGACTGGGCGGCATCGCGGTGGGCGCGGGGATGACGATCCTGCTGGTGCCCAATCTTCAGAACTCGCCGGAACTGCTGGTGCTGTGTCTGGCGTCGTGGACGGGGCTGTGCATCTATCTGGCGGTGCTGGACCGCACGCCGCGCGCTTTCCTGTTCCAGATGGCGGCGTTCAGCTCGGCGGTCATCAGCTTTCCCTATCTGGACGACCCCGCGAACATCTTCGACACGACCATCGCCCGCGTGCAGGAGATGACGGTCGCGATCCTGTGCGTCACCGCCGTCCATGCGCTGTTGCAGCCGTGGAGCGCGACGCCGGTCATCCGCGCGCGGGCGCAATCCTTTCTGGGTCATGCCCGGCGCTGGGCGGCCGAAGCCATCGGCAGCCGTCACACGCGGCTGGAGAATGAGCACCGGCGGATGCTGGCCGCCGACATCACTGAATTGGGGATGATCGCGGTCCATTTGCCCTTCGACCAGCGCTGGGCGCCCGCGACGAAAAGGCGGGTGACGGCGTTGCAGCAGCAGCTTGCGCGCATATTGCCGCTCGCATCCGCCGCCGCGAACCGGCTGGACCTGCTGCGGGCGCAGGGGGCGCTGTCGCCGGAGCTTGCAAGCCTGCTGGACGATGTGTCGGATTGGCTGACCGACCCCGAAAGCGGCGTGCATCAGTCCGCGCCGCTGATCCGCCGTTGCGAGCGGATGGCGCAGGAGGGGGAAGCGGGGGCCGGGTGGAGCGGGCTGCTGACCGCCAGCGCCTGCGTCAGGATGGCGGAGTTCCTGACGGCGCTCGCCACGAGCCGCAGGCTGGCCGGGCGGATCGGATCGCCGGGCCGTCCCCGGCTGGAAGCGCGGGTGGCGCAGTCCTTTGCTCTGGCGCGCGATCATGGGGTGGCGGCGCTGGCGGGCCTCGCGACGGCGAGCGCCATCGGGCTTTACTGCGCGGTCTGGATATTGCTGGCATGGCCCAACGGGTCGGCGACGGCGGCCTTCGCGGCGCTCATCACCTGTTCGTTCGCGGCGCAGGACGATCCTGCGCCGGTGATCGGCCGCTATCTGTGGGCGACGCTCAAGACATTTCCGGTCGCGGCGCTCTACCTCTTCGTCATCCTGCCGCGCGTCGACGGGTTCGAGATGCTCATCATCACGCTGGCGCCCGCCTTGCTGTGGATGGGCTATATTCAGGCGGACCCGGCGCGGTCGCCCCAGGCGCTGCCGATGTTTTCCTGCTTCATCGTCGCCATGGGATTTCTGGCGCGGTTCCAGGGGGATTTCGCGCTGTTCATCAATACCGGGCTGGCGCAACTGGGCGGGATCGTCGCCACGCTGGCCGTCACGAAGATGTTCCGGTCCGCCAATGTGCTGCACACGGCGCGGCGGATATTGCGCGCCAACTGGGCGGAACTGGCGCAGCTGGCCGACATCAGGCGGCCTTTCCTGCCCGAGAGGTGGACAGCGCAGGCGGTCGACCGGCTGGGGCAGGTCGCCGCGCGCATGGCGGTCGCGCCGGAGGGGGATGCGCTGCACGCTGCCGATGGCCTCGCGGACCTGCGGATCGGGCGCAACATCATCCCGATCCGCCGGGCTTTGCCGCACGTTCCGCATGATGCGCGGCATCGGCTGGGCGCGGTGCTTTCCGGCCTGTCCGCCTTCTATTCAAGCAGATGGCGCAGGGGACGGGCCGATCCGCCGCCCGCCGAAATGCTTCGGTCGATAGATCAGGCGCTCCATGCCCTGCTCGCGCTGCCGCTGGACGAGCCGCGCCGCCGGGCGCTGCGGGCGCTCATCGGGATGCGGTGCAACCTGTTCCCGGCGGCGGACGCTCCGACGGTGGAGGGGCGAGGATGATCGAGGAAGTGCATCTGCTGGGCGTCTATATGCCCGCCGCGCTGCTGTGGGCGGTGCTGGCGGCCGTGCTCGTCTACTTGCTGCGCGTGCCGATCCAGCGGCTGCCGGGATATAGCTTGCTCTGGCGCCTGCTCTGGCACCCCAGCCTGCTCGAACTCGCGCTTTTCGTCCTGCTGTGGTGGGGGCTGAGCGCCTTCGCCGACCGTTTCCTTCATGAATGGCTGCTTTTCTGACCATGCTTCAACGCCATAATCTTCTGCGTTCGATTGCGACGCTCCTTGTCCTGATCGTCATCCTTGCCGCCATCTATGCGCTGTGGCTGCGCTATCAGGTCGAACCCGTGACGCGCGACGGCAAGGTGCGCGCCGATATGGTGCCGGTGGCCGCTGATGTGAGCGGCCTCGTCACCGACGTGCGCGTGGCCGACAATCAGGCGGTGAAGAAGGGCGAGGTGCTGTTCGTGATCGACCGGCCCCGCTACCGGCTGGCGCTGGAACAGGCGGAGGCGGCGATTGCGAGCGACCGGGTCGCGCTGGCGCAGGCCGTGCGGGAGGACCGCCGCAACCGCGCCATGCCCGATGTGATCGCGGCGGAAGCCATCGAACAGGGACGGGCGCGGGCGGAGGGGCTGCGGGCCTCATTGGGACAGGCGGTTGCGGCGCGTGACCTCGCCCGGTTCAATCTGGAACGCACGCTCGTGCGCGCGCCGGTGGATGGGACGATCTCCAACCTTTCCTTGCAGCCGGGCGTCTATCTGACGGCGGGGAAGGCGGCGCTGGCGCTGGTCTATAACCGATCCATGCGGGTGGAAGGCTATTTCGAGGAAACCAAATTGCCCGCCATTCGCGTGGGCGACCGGGCCAGCATCTACCTGATGGGCGTGGCGGACGAGATTGGCGGCCATGTCCAGAGCATCGCGGGCGGCGTGGAAGATCGGGAAAGGGCGGGGGTCGATGGCCAGTTGGCCAACGTCAATCCCTCCTTCACATGGGTGCGGCTGGCGCAGCGGATTCCGGTGCGGATCGCCATCGACAAGGTGCCCGCCCATGTCCGCATGATCCCTGGCCAGACCGCCACGGTCGTCATCCACCCCCGCGAGGATGGCCGCGAAGTGCATCGGAGCCTGCCATGGTGAGAGGGGGGGCGAGGCGCTTTCTGGCGTTGGCGGCGGTCGCGTGGCTGGGCGGTTGCGCGACGGTCGGACCGGATTACCGGGTGCCTGAAAGCGCGAAGGTCAAGGCGGCGCAGGCGCAGGGAGCTTTCCGGTCGGAGTCGGCGGCGGTGATGGCGCAGCCGCTGCCCGATCATTGGTGGAAGCTCTATGACGATCCGGTGCTGGACGGGCTGATCGCGCAGGCTTTGGCCGCCAATACCGATTTGCGGGTGGCGGAGGCCAATCTGGAGCGCAGCCTGGCTTTGCTGGACGAGCGCGGAGCGGGGCGCGAAGTGCAGGGCCAGGCGAGCGGCGAGACGAGTTGGGCGCAGCGTTCGGCGGAGGCCGAGTTGCAGCATGTGAAGCCCCCGGTGCGGCAAATCTACAATGCGGGCATGTCGGTCAGCTATGACCTTGACCTGTTCGGCGGCATCCGGCGCGGGATCGAGGCGGCGGGCGCGGACACCGAAGCGGCGGTCGCGGCGCGCGATCTGGTGCGGGTGAATGTCGCGGCGGAAACGGCCCGCGCCTATGCCGATATCTGCAATGGAGGCTACCGGATCGACGTGTTGGCCCGCGCTATCGCGGTGCAGGAGCGGGGGGTCCGGCTGACCCGGACGCTGATCGCGCATGGGCGCGCCGCCGCCTTCGAACTGGATCGGCGCGAGGGATTGCTGGAGGCGGCGAAGGCGCGGCTGCCGCGGCTGGAGGCGGGGCGGCGCAATGCGGTTTTCCGGCTGGCGGCGGTGACGGGGCGGACGCCGGGGGAGGCGGAGATGGCGCTGTTGCAATGCCGTCAGCCATTGACGCTGGCGCAGCCTGTTCCGGTGGGCGATGGCGGCGTGCTGCTGCGGCGGAGGCCCGATATTCGCGTGGCGGAACGGCATCTGGCGGCGACGAGCGCGCGGATCGGTGTGGCGACGGCGGCGCTGTATCCCGACATCCGGCTGGGGGCTTCGCTGGGATCGACGGGCGCGGCGGCGGACATGTTCTCGCCGCTCACCAACCGGTTCGCGTTGGGACCGCTCATTGGCTGGACGCTCAATCGTCATGCGGCGCGGGCGCGGATCGCGGCGGCGCAGGCGCAGAGCCGCGCCGATCTCGCCGCATTCGATGGCGCGGTGCTGAAGGCGCTGCGGGAAGTGGAGACGGCGCTCACCAGCTATGCGGCGGGGCTGGAGCAGCAGGAGGGGCTGGAGCGCGCGCTGGAGGATGCCCGGCGCGTGGCGGGGCGAACGGCGCAGCTTTGCCGGGGCGGGAAGATCGGAGAACTCCCGGCGCTGGAGGCGGAGAGGGATCTGGTCGCGGCGGAACAGGCGGCGGCGGAGGGGCGGGCGGCCATCAATGACGACCAGATCGCGCTGTTCCTGGCTTTGGGAGGCGGGTGGACGCCGGAGGCGCGCGCAGAGTGAAGCGGCAGGTGTTTTCCGCTATCATGCAGCAGGAAAATGAATATAATTTCCATTTGAAATGAAAGAATTTGCCTGATGGACATCAGCGTCGCCCGCACATTCCTGGAGGTGGTGAAAACCGGCAGCTTCGTGAGCGCGGCGGCCAATCTCAACCTGACGCAGACGGCGGTGAGCGCGCGCATCCGGGTGCTGGAGGACCAACTCGACCGCCCCCTGTTCATCCGGAACAAGGCAGGGGCCAGGCTGACACCGGCGGGCGAACAGTTCCTGCGCTTTGCGACCACATTGGTGCACGTCTGGGAACGGGCGCGCCGCGCCGTGGCCCTGCCGCCGGGGCGGGAAACGGTGGTGACGATCGGCGCGGAACTCAGCCTGTGGAGTCCGCTGTTGCGGCACTGGTTGCTGTGGATGCGGCGGGAATGTCCCGAAATCGCGGTGTCGACGCAGATCGCGGCGTCGGATCGCCTGATGGAGCAGGTGCAGGATGGATCGCTGGATGTGGCCGTGCTCTATGCCGCGCCCAGCCGTCCCGGCGTGATCGCGGAGCTGTTGTTCGAGGAAAAGCTGGTGCTGGTGAGGACGACGCCCGCCAGCCGCCCGCTCGGCCCCGAGGACCATGTGCAGATCGACTGGGGGGAGGAGTTCGCCGCCAGCTATCAGGCGGCTTTCCCCGATCAGCCCAATGCGGTGATGTCGATCGGCTATGGGCCGTTGGCGCTGGACTATATTCTGGCGACGGGCGGCAGCGGCTATTTCCGCAAGGGGTTTATCCGATCCTATCTGGAGGAAGGGCGGCTGGCGCTGGTGCCCGACAGCCCGGAATTTTCCTATTCCGCCTATGTCGTCCATTCCACCAAGGCCGATCCCGGCGTGATGGACAGGATACGCAGCGGCCTGCGCGCGGCGGCGGCGATTTCGGCATGACGCAGGAGCCTGCCTCGCCCCCATGCTATGCGGCGGAGGCGGACGACGCCTATATGGGCTATGCCGGGCGGGAGGAGATCGTGGCGGCGCTCAACATATTGCTGGAGGCGGAGCGGGCGGGTGCGCGGGTCGCGCTGGCGGCGGCGAAACATGGGCCGGAACCGGATTATGCGGCGTTGATGCGGGATGTGCGCGGTGACGAGGCGCGGTGGTGCGCCATGCTGTCGCGGCATCTGAAGCGTCTGGACGCCGTGCCATCGCGCAGGACGGGCGACTTTTACGGGAAGGCGATGGCGATTGCGGAGCCGTGGGAGCGGCTCGCCTTCCTCAATCGCGGGCAGTCGTGGGTAGTGCGGAAGCTGGAGGCGCTGATGCCGCGCGTTCGCGATGAGAGGCTGCACGCGGATTTGCGCGCCATGCTGGAAAGCCACCGGGCCAATATCGAGCAGGCAGGCGTGCTGCTCGATAGCGGGAAAGGCGGCGGCTGACAGGCTTCAGGACAGGCCGATGCCGAGCGGGGACTGCTGGGCCATCAGCCGCCGCATCGCCGCCTTGTCGGTGAGCAGGTCGGCGATGCTGTAGGTGTCGAACACGGCCAGCATGGCCTGAACCCCCTTGGCGAGCACGCCCGTCAGGCCGCAGGCGGGGGCAAGCGAACAGCCGGAACATTCCGCGAGCTGGAACCCTTCCTCGGTCCGGCGGACGACTTCCCCCACGCTGATGTCCTGCGGCGGGCGGGCAAGGCGCATTCCGCCGCTGCGGCCCCTGATGGTTTCCACGAACCCTTCATGGGCGAGCGCGTTCGCCACCTTCATCAGATGGTTGTGGGAAATGCCATAGGCGCGGGAAATCTCGCCGATCGAGCAAAGCCGCTCATCGTGCAAGGCCAGGTGGATGAGCACCCGCAGCGAAAAATCGGTATAGCGTGTCAGCCGCATGCGCGCCTTTTAGCGCGTCGGGGCGTTAAATACATGTATAATGATGGCATCTTGGCAACGCGGCGATACGCGCCGGATGTTCAGGGCGTGGCGGGCCTTTCCGGGCGGCCGATGAAACGCTTTCGTCCGGTTTCCGCCAGCCGATGGGCGCTGCGGGCCTTGAGGAGATCCTGCCGCGAAAGGATGCCGAGCACGCGGCGGCTGCCCGGATCGACGATGGGTATCCGGCCGATGCCCGATTCGATGATGAGGTCCGCCACCACGCCGCTGGGCGTATCGGGATAGGCGACGGGCTGGGCGGCGTCGGATATGGCGTCGGCGAGGGAAACGGTGCCGCCATTCGCTTCCATCTGCCAGCGCAGGGCGTCGGTCCGCGATACCAGGCCCAGCAGGCGTCCTTCGGGATCGACCACGGGATAGCTGCGGTGGATGGCGTCTACCGCGAAGAAGGACACCGCCTGCGCGATGGTCATGGACCCCGGCAGGGTCGCGGGATCGCGGGTCATCAACTGTCCGGCTTGCAGCAGGTCCAGCGGGTCCACCGTATATTCCTGAAGGATGTGACGCCCGCGCCGCGCGATCTTCTCCGTCAATATGGACCGGCGCATCAGCAGCACGCTGACGGCATAGGCAGCGCCCGCCGCCGCGACGGTGCAGGGGATCGCTTCGAAATGGCCGGTCAGTTCGACCGCGAAGATCGCGCCGGTCATGGGCGCGCGCATCGCGCCGCTCATGATGCCGGCCATTCCGATCATCGCCCAGAAGCCGGGATCGCCGGGCAGGAACTGTCCCATGAGGAAGCCCGCCGCGCCACCAAGGATAAGAAGGGGCGCGAGAACCCCGCCCGAAGTGCCCGATCCCAGCGCGACGAGCCATACGACGCCCTTCACGACCAGCAGGGCGGCGACCACCCTGAGCGGGAGGGAGGCGGCAAGCAGCGCCTCTATGCTGGCATAGCCCGCGCCCAGCACATGCGCGTCGATCAGGCCGCCAAAGCCCACCACGACCGCACCGATGGCGGGCCACCACATCCAGTGGACGGGGAGCCGGTGAAACAGATCCTCGATCCGGTAGAGGGCCGTCGACAGGAATGTCGCTTCCAGACCGACGACGATCCCGATGCCCGCCGCCGCCAGCAGATCCCAGGACGATCCTGGCAACGCCAGCGCAGTCGCGAACATGGGGCCGGACCCGATGAGGAAAGGCCGCCATGCGAAGGAGACCAGCGCCGCGACCACCACGGGCACGAAGCTGCGCGGCTTCCATTCGAAGAGCAGCACTTCCACCGCCAGAAGGATGGCGGCCAGCGGGGTTCCGAAGATCGCCGTCATGCCCGCCGCCGCGCCCGCGACCAGCAATGTTTTGCGCTCGGCGGCGCTCAGGTGGAAGCATTGGGCGAAGAGGGAACCGATGGCGCCGCCCGTCATGATGATCGGCCCTTCCGCGCCGAAGGGACCGCCGCTGCCGATGGAAATGGCCGAAGACAGGGGCTTGAGCAGGGCGACCTTCACCGACAGGCGGCTTTCGCCGAACAGGATCGTTTCGATGGCTTCGGGGATGCCGTGGCCGCGGATCTTGTCGGAGCCGAAGCGCGCCATCAGCCCGACGATCAGGCTGCCGACGATGGGGATCAGCACCACCAGGAAGCCGACCGAGGCTTCGGTGATCGCCACGCTGTCGGCGGACAGGCGGCCGAACCAGAAGAGGTTGGTGGCGATGGCGATGAGCTTGACCAATATCCACGCACCCATCGCGCCTCCCGTGCCGACGATAACGGCCATCAGCGCGAGCAGCGCCATGCGGCGATCCACGCTATGATCGGCCAGTTGATGTGTTTCGGCGGCGCGCGTTGGCGTAAGGGACATGCGGAATGGCGCTCTCTAGCAAGGTTGAGGCGCGCCAATTATATCGTAATGCGATATAATACAATGATGGAGATCGGGGTGACGCAGGAGAAGGAACTGACCGATGCGGATTATCGGGCGCTGGCGGCGTTTCGCCATGCGATCCGCCGGTTCCAGTCGTTCAGCGAAGGTCAGGCCGCCCAGGCCGGGCTGACGCCGCAGCAGCATCAGGCGTTGCTGGCGATCCGGGCCGCGACGCCGGAACAGGCGACGGTCGGATATGTGGCGGAACGGCTGATCCTGAAGCCCCATAGCGCGACGGGGCTTGTCGACCGTCTGGTGGCGCTGGGGCTGGTTGTGCGTGAGGCGGCGGCGGCGGATCGCCGCCGGGTCTATCTGCGCCTGACGCCGGGCGCTTATGCTATGCTGGCGGCGTTGACCGCGATCCATCGCGAGGAAGTGCAGAAGCTGCGGCCGGTGCTGCTGGATATTCTGGGCCAGCTGGCGTGAGCCATGAGCGCAAGAATATTGCCCCTGGATAAAGATAATAGTCGTTTGTTTTATCCTGGAAGAGGACGCAGATCGGCCTGGACGCCTGTAACGAGGAGGAGCGACTTGCCCGGCTATGTATGGATCATCGACCTCTTCGGTCTTGTTCTGGCCATTGCCGGTTTCACCATGGCGTTCAGGCAGGATATGGCGCGCCGCATCATCGGTAGGCCGCGGACGCCTGCGAAATCCGTCGCGGCGGAAGAAGAGGGCGGCGATCCGCTGACCTATGTGCTGCGGATCGCGGGCGTCATGCTGATGGTGTTCGGCATCGCCATCGGAGGCATGTTCACGCTGTTCAACCTCGCTTAGGCTTTAGACCATGGGCAAGATTGGCATCAGGAGAATTTACGAGCCGCCGGCGCAGGCGGACGGCCAGAGGATATTGGTCGACCGCCTCTGGCCGCGCGGCGTCACGAAGGAAGCGGCGGACCTGACCCTGTGGTGCAGGGAGATCGCGCCGTCCTCCGCGCTGCGGAAATGGTTCGGTCATGACCCCGCGAAATTCGATGCGTTTCGCGACCGATACCGGCGGGAACTGGATGATAATCCCGATGCCGTCGCGCTGCTGTGCGATAGGGCGGCCAAGGGGGACGTGACCCTGCTCTATGCCGCGCATGATGAGCGGTGCAATCATGCGGTCGTTCTGGCCCAATATCTGCGCGACCGTTGCGGGAAAGCGCCCAAGGCCGGTTCCAAGCCAAGCGACGCCTGAGCTCTTTATCGAGACACTGGCGCGGGGTTCCATCCGCTGACTTTTGTCCTAAAGATAGCCCCGGAATATGGGTTAGGAGTTTACGCATGAAGACCAGAGCCGCTGTCGCATTCGAGGCGAAAAGGCCCCTCGAAATCGTGGAAGTCGATCTGGAAGGCCCCAAGGCGGGCGAGGTTCTGGTCGAAATCATGGCGACCGGCATTTGCCATACGGACGCCTATACGCTGGATGGATTGGACAGCGAGGGCATCTTTCCTTCGATCCTGGGGCATGAAGGCGCCGGGATCGTGCGCGAAGTCGGTGCGGGCGTGACTTCGGTGAAGCCGGGCGATCATGTCATTCCGCTCTACACCCCCGAATGCCGCCAGTGCAAAAGCTGCCTGTCGGGAAAGACCAACCTGTGCACCGCCATCCGCGCCACGCAGGGCAAGGGGCTGATGCCGGACGGCACGACGCGCTTTTCCTACAAGGGGCAGCCGATCTTTCACTATATGGGCTGTTCCACCTTTTCCAATTTCACGGTGCTGCCGGAAATCGCCGTGGCGAAGATCCGGGAGGACGCGCCCTTCGACAAGAGCTGCTATATCGGCTGCGGCGTGACGACGGGCGTGGGCGCGGTGGTCAAGACCGCGAAGGTCACGCCCGGTTCCAGCGTCATCGTCTTTGGCCTGGGCGGCATCGGCCTCAACGTCATTCAGGGCGCCAAGCTGGTGGGCGCGGACATGATCGTCGGCGTGGACATCAATGACGGCAAGGAAGAATGGGGACGCCGTTTCGGCATGACCCATTTCGTCAACCCGGCGAAGATAGAGGGAGACATCGTCCAGCATCTGGTCGCACTGACCGATGGCGGCGCGGACTATACGTTCGATTGCACGGGCAATACCGGCGTCATGCGGACCGCATTGGAAGCGTGCCATCGCGGCTGGGGCGAAAGCATCATCATCGGGGTCGCCGAAGCGGGCAAGGAAATCAGCACGCGGCCCTTCCAGCTTGTGACGGGGCGGGTCTGGAAAGGCAGCGCCTTTGGCGGGGCGAAGGGGCGAACCGACGTGCCGAAAATCGTGGATTGGTATATGAACGGCAAGATCGAGATCGATCCGATGATCACCCATGTGCTCAGCCTGGAAGAGATCAACAAGGGCTTCGACCTGATGCATGCGGGGGAAAGCATCCGGTCCGTCGTCGTTTATTGAGGAGAGGGACAATGTTCAGTCATGTGACCGTCGGCGCCGACGATCTGGAAATATCGAAGGCCTTCTATGATGCCGTGCTGGGGTCGCTGGGCTATGGCCCGGCCGTGGCGGTGAGCGAGGATCGCTACGCCTATCCGTCCGATAAGGGCGTGTTCCTTATCATCCGTCCCATCGACGGCCAGCAGGCGTCGCACGCCAATGGCGGCACCATCGGCTTCACCTGCGATTCGCCCGAAAAGGTCGATGCATGGCATGCGGCGGGGATCGCCCATGGCGGCAAGTCGGTCGAGAACCCTCCGGGCATTCGGGCAAGCGGGTTCGGCAATATGTATCTTGCCTATCTTCGCGATCCTTATGGCAACAAGCTTTGCGCCATGCATCGCATGACGGCTTGACCCGGCCAGCCATGGAAACGCTTTCGACCAGTCATGCCCATGGCGGCGTGCAGGGCGTTTACCGTCATGCATCGGTGGCGACGGGGACGGACATGACATTTTCCGTCTTCGTGCCGCCGCATGCGGAAGGCGCGCGGCTGCCGGTCGTCTGGTACCTGTCCGGCCTTACCTGCACTCATGCCAATGTGACGGAAAAGGGGGAGTATCGCCGCGCCTGCGCCGAACTCGGCCTGATCTTCGTCGCGCCCGACACCAGCCCCAGGGGCGAAGGCGTGGCGGACGATCCGCAGGGCGCTTATGATTTCGGCCTTGGCGCGGGTTTCTATGTCGATGCGACGCAGCCGCCCTTTGCGGCCCATTATCGCATGTGGACCTATGTCACCGAAGAATTGCCTGCCGTGGTGGGCGCGCATTTCCCCGCCGACCCGTCGCGCCAGTCCATCATGGGGCACAGCATGGGCGGACATGGCGCGCTGACGATCGGGCTGACTTTTCCCGATCGCTTCAAGGCGGTGTCGGCCTTTGCCCCGATCGTTGCGCCGGGACGGGTGCCGTGGGGACAGAAGGCGCTGGCAGGCTATCTGGGGGATGATCGCGATGCCTGGCGCAGGCATGATGCCGTCGCGCTGATCGAGGATGGCGCGCGGATGCCTGACATGCTGGTGGACCAGGGGGATGCCGATCCGTTCCTTGAGGAGCAGCTCCAGACGCATCGGCTGGAGGAGGCCTGTCTTGCCGCCGGGCAGAAGGCGACCATCCGCATGCAGCCGGGATATGACCACAGCTATTATTTCATATCGACATTCATGGAAGAGCATGTGCGGTGGCATGCCCACCGGCTGAAGGGGCTCTGACGGCGGCGTGCCCGGTCAGTCGAGCATGGCGGCAAGGGCGGGGGTCATATATTCCTGCGCCTGATTGCTCGTTCGCCCGATGAGGCGGGCGGCGATGCCGTGCCGGGTGGCGAGCGCCATGCCGCGATCGGGGCCAAGGACGGTGATGGCCGTCGCCCAGGCATCGGCCAGCATGGCGCTTTGGTGGAGGACGGTGACGGCGGCCACGTCATGGATAATGGGCGCGCCGGTCGCGGGGTCTATGCTGTGGGAGAGACGACGGCCGCCTTCCATGCGGAAGCGGCGATAGTCGCCGGAAGTGGCGACGGAAAGGCCGCAAAGCGCGATGCGAAGCGTCGGGACGGCGGGGCCGGGTGGAGATTCCGCGTCCACCCACCACGGCTGGATGTCAGGCTTGACGCCTTCTCCGCGCAGTTCGCCGCCGATCTCGATCAGGAAATGGTGGAGGGATCGTGTTTTGAGAGACTGAGCCACGGCATCGACGGCATAGCCTTTGGCTATGCCGGAGAAGTCGAGCGCGACCGGGGCGAGGCGGCGGGCGCGGAAACCATCCACCTCTATGGCCTGCCAGGGAGGGTTGGGGGGCGATCCTGCCGCCATTCCGCTTCCGGGGCCGAAGCCCCAGCGGTCGACCAGATTTCCGATAGCGGGATCGAAGGCGCCGCCGGAGAGGCGCGCCATGTCGAGTCCTGCGCGCAGGACCGCCATCATCTCATCGGGGAGGGACATCCATTGCCCGAGGGGCAGACGGTTGAAGCGGCTGAGATCGGATTCCGCCTCCCAATTGCTCATCTGCGCGATGATGCGGGCGAGGACGGTTTCGATCAGCGCCGCACAATCCGTGGGCGCGTCGACGATGCGGGCCGACCAGATCGTGCCCATGGTCGGCCCGCCAAGGTCCGTGATCCTTCCCGCCCGGTTGCGACCGTCGAACTGGTCGGGCGAAAGATTGGGCGGGATGGCTATGCGGATGGCGGGCACACCCGATCCTGTGTTCTGGCTGGGCTGGATCGGGACAGGTCAGACACCCGCCCCGATGCGCCCAAGTCCTTGGCTGCTCAGGGTGCGAGCACTTCCAGCGTGGTGACGTAGGAGGCGCGGCGCTCGGGCGGGCCTGCGGGGGCCTGCGGAGGGGACGGCGGGCCTTTCCCTTCGGCCGCGCCCGGCCCCTTGCCTTCGCCGCCGCCGGGGCCGCCTTCGCGTCCGCCGCCGATGCTGGCATTGAGCCAGTACATGCCCGGTTGCGGCCATGTGACTGACAGCTTGCCGTCCGCGCCGGTGGTGAGGTCCATCTGGCCCAGGGAATCGCGGTAACGGATACCGCCGGGGATCACCGTGACTTTGAGGCTGGATGCGGGCTTGCCATCGAGCAGAAACTGGAAGGTCGCGCTTTCGCCCGAAACAAGGTCGTTGGGATGGGTGACGGGCACCATTTCAAGGCCGACGCCGGTGGGCTTGAAGAGATTGGTGGTCGGCGCGCCCAACGTCACGAAAATCTCGTTCCGGTTGGCGGCTTCGGCGGTCTGCACGTCAGTCGCTCCGGCGGGGATCGCTGTGGCCAGCGTTTCCTTGGTCGTACCGCGCGGCAGGCGTTCGCGCTTGCCGTTCAGCATGTAGCTGCCCATCACGCCGGTCGACACGCTGGCGATGCGCCAGGTGCCCGGCTGTGTCAGATGCACGTCGAAGGTGGAGCGGTAGCGGCCCTTGGCGGCGTTTTCGATCTGACCCGTCGAACCGTCCGGCCGGGTCACGGCGACATTGTCCGTGCTCATCGGGAAATGTTCGAAGTAGAAGAGGTCGTTGGACACGGCGGCGTCCACCGTCACCCAGCTATCATCGCCGGACAGCACGGTGGAGGACGGCAGCATCCACTGGCGATGCGCCTGCGCGGCGGTGGAAAGCGTCAGCGCGGCAAGCGCGCCGGCGATCAGAAATCTGGCCTTCATGGAACTTCCCCTCATTTACCGATGCTGAGGCTGACTGCCCCCAATTCGCTCGCGCCCTTGGCCCGCACGACCGCGCCGGGTTTGGCGGGCCATGTGAAAGGCAGGCGGACGACTTCGCGGCCGCCGACTTCGCGCGCGGCTTCCACGATCAAGGTGTAATTGCCCGGACCAAGCTGGCCCAACGGCCCCTTGCCGGTGGTGAAGGTGATTTTCTGATCGCCCGGCGCGCGGGTGGCGCCAGTGACGCCGTCGGCGGGGAATTGCATCGTCCGGCCAGAGGCGCGCCACCATTGGCGCACGTCGCGCAGCCATTTCGTGCCTTCGCCATTCTTCATGTCATAATCATACCAGACCGACAGGGTACGCGGCGTCGCGCCTTCCTTCTCCAGCCAGATGGCGACATAGGGCTTGTGATATTCCGCCACCGACAGGCGGGGAATATTGACGGTAAGGCTGAGCGTTTCGGCCTGCGCGGGCATGGCGAGCGTGCCGGTCGCGCCCAGCGCGGCCCCGCCGGTCAGCAGCAGTTTGTGACTGATCTGCATGATTGTTCTTTTCCCCTGTCAGTGGATGAAGACGATGGCGAGGATCGCCGGGATGGCAAGGCCGATGGCGACCAGCGGCCATGTGCTGGGCCGCTTGGCCGCGTGGAGCTGGAGCAGCAGAAGGCCGGTCAGCGCGAAGAGGAAGCAGGCGACGGCGAAAATGTCGATGAACCATTTCCACACCGCGCCGGTGTTGCGGCCCTTGTGCAGATCATTGAGGTAGCTGACCCAGCCGCGGCTGGTCGCTTCGCTGGTGACTGCGCCGCTGTGCCGGTCGATCGATACCCAGCCATCGCCGCCGGGGCGGGGCAGGGGGAGATAGACTTCGTCGGCGGACCATTCCGCTTCGCCCGCGCCGCGCTGGCCGATTTCCTGTTCGACCCAGTGGGCGATGTCGGCGGGCAGGGGTTTCTTGGCGTCGGGCTTGTCGTCGGGTGCGACCTGCTTGAGCAGGGCGGGGGGCAGGGTCGCGGCCTTTTCGACCGTTTGCGGCGCGGCTTCCACATCGGCGGCGTGGTTGAGCGTGATGCCGGTGAAGGCGAACAGCAACAGGCCGATGAGGCTGACCGCCGAACTGATCCAGTGCCATGCGTGAAGCTGCTTCAGCCAGAAAGCCTTGGGCGCTTTTTTCTTCTTTTTGGGTTGAAGGCTGGCGGGGGCGTGCATTGGAAAGCGGCGAATCCTGTGTGGCGCGAGACGGGTCGAATAACGCGAACGACTCGCAATTGCAAACCTGCGGGGAAGGGAAATTGTATCAAGATGTAAGCGGAAACGTTCTTTGCTGAACAGAAAGGGTAACGCTCCCTTGAGAGCGCCGATACCCCTGCGTCAGACCTTCGGTCTGCCAACTCCCCTTTAAGGGGAGGATGTGATGGTTTGCTATTCCTTCCCTTGCAGGGGAGGATTTTTAGCGTCCCAGCAGGCCCCGCGCCTGTCCCGCGATTTCGGCAAGCATGGCGACGTTGGGGACGGCCGCGGCCTTGGCGCGCTGGACGAGGGTGCGGAACTGGCGGATGCGGGAGCTTTTTTCCTTCAGCCAGTTTTCGACATGGGCGGCGATGTCCTTGCCCTTCGCATGGGCCAGCAGGTCGAGCCGCACCTGCTGCATGTCGCGGGCGACGCCGGAAATGAGCAGGCGCTCCCATGGGTCGGTCGGCTCCATCCGGGCGGCGGCGGACTGGACCCAGTCGATGCCGACCGCTTCGCCCAGATGAGTGAAGGCGCGGGTGAGGGCGACTTCGTCCACGCCCAGCTTTTCGGCCAGCATGGCGATGCCGACCGCGCCGTCCAGCTTGAACAGGCCGGCGGTGCGATGGGCCAGATCCTCCGGCGCGCCGAGCGAGAGAAGATGGTCGGTGACGGCGGCGGTGCGGCGGATGGCTTCGCTGGTGAGGAGGTCGTCGACCTTGCTCGCCAGTTTGCCGACGCCCTTGGCGAGCAGCTTCTGCCCCTCGTCCGGCAGCGTGCCGGTGGGGACGGAACGCAGGATGTCCGCGATCTGCGCCCGCATCCCGCCCGCGATATGGCCGAACAGGGCGAGGCGGGCCGCTTCCGACATGTCCGCCGCGTCGATGTCGTCCCACAGCTTGTGAATGCCGTAGAGCCGTTCCGCGATCAGGAAGGCGCTGGCAAGGTCGCTCATCGAGCAGCCTTCTTCCTCCGCCAGTTCGAACGGGTGGATGAGGCCGAGGCGATTGATGATGCGGTTCGCGACCTTGGTGGCGATGATTTCCTTTTTCAGGGCGTGGGCGGCGATGGCGTCCGCCTCCTTCTTCTGCATCGCGGCGGGGAAGGCGGCCATCAGTTCGCCGCCCATGCTGGGATCGGTGGCAAGATCGCCCTGTTCGATCGCATCCTGAAGCGCGAGCTTGGCGGTGGAGAGAAGGACGGCGAGTTCGGGGCGGGTGAGGCCCATGCCGTCCTGACTGCGGCGCAGAAGCTGGTCGTTCGCCGCCAGCCCCTCCACCTGCCGGTCGAGCCTGCCCGCTTCCTCGAAGGTTTCGATGAGGCGGACATAGCTGGCAAGGTCCGCCGCGCCGCCGTTTTCCGCGATGGAAAGGCCGAGCACCTGAAGCCGGTTATCCTCCAGCACGATGTCGGCCACCGCGTCGGTCATGCTTTCCAGGAGGGCGTTGCGCGCGTCGAAGGCGAGGCGGCCTTCGATCATTTCCTTGTTGAGCGCAATCTTGATGTTGACTTCATTGTCCGAGCAATCGACCCCCGCCGAATTGTCGATGAAGTCGGTGTTGATGCGTCCGCCGCGCAGGGAAAAGGCGATGCGCCCCGCCTGCGTGACGCCCAGGTTGGCGCCTTCGCCCACGACCTTGACGCGCAGATCCTCGCCATTGACGCGCAGGTGATCGTTCGCGGGATCGCCGACATCGCCCTGGCTTTGCGCGGCCGCCTTCACATAGGTGCCGATGCCGCCGAACCAGAGCAGGTCGTTGGGGCTTTTGAGGATCGCGGAAATGAGCGCGGTCGGCTCCATTTCCGTGGCGGTGACGCCAAGGACGGCCTGCATTTCCGGGGTCAGGGGGATGCTCTTGAGCGAGCGGGGGAAAACGCCGCCGCCCTTCGAGATCAGCGACTTGTCATAATCGTCCCAGCTGGAGCGGGGGAGGTTGAAGAGGCGCTCGCGCTCCGCCCAGCTTTTCGCCGGGTCGGGATCGGGATCGATGAAGATGTGGCGGTGGTCGAAGGCGGCGACCAGGCGGATCGCCTTGCTGAGCAACATGCCATTGCCGAACACGTCGCCCGACATGTCGCCGCAGCCCACGACCGTGACGGGATCGCCCTGCACGTCCACGCCCATTTCGGCGAAGTGGCGGCGCACACTGATCCATGCGCCGCGCGCGGTGATGCCCATCGCCTTGTGATCGTAACCATGGCTGCCGCCGCTGGCGAAAGCGTCGCCCAGCCAGAAATCATGTTCCAGCGCGATGGCGTTGGCGACGTCGGAGAAGGTCGCCGTGCCCTTGTCCGCCGCGACGACGAAATAAGGATCGTTGCCGTCATGGATGACGACCTGCGCGGGATGCTTGACCTTGCCCTTGACGATATTGTCGGTGACGGACAGCAGCGCACGGATGAAGATGCGGTAGCTTTCCGTGCCCTCCGCCATCCATGCGTCGCGGTCGACCTGCGGATTGGGGAGTTGCTTGGGATAGAAGCCGCCCTTCGCCCCGGTCGGCACGATGACGGCGTTCTTGACGCGCTGCGCCTTCATGAGGCCGAGGACTTCGGTGCGGAAATCGTCGCGCCGGTCCGACCAGCGCAGCCCGCCGCGCGCGACCGGGCCGGCGCGCAGGTGGATGCCCTCCACGCGGGGGGAAAAGACCCAGATCTCACGCCATGGCAGCGGAGCGGGAAGGCCGGGAACCTGCGCGCTGTCGAGCTTGAAGGCGAGGGCTTCGGCGGAGGCGGGGGCGAAGAAATTGGTCCGCAGCGTCGCCGTGATGACGGCGCGGAGCAGGCGCAACACGCGATCCTCGTCAATCGCGGTGACTTTTTCGAGGCCCTCGTCAATGGCGGCCTGCGCCTTTGCCGCGCGGGTTTCGCTGTCCTTGCCCGCCGGGTCGTGGAGCGCGGCGAAAAGTTCGACAAGCTGAAGCGCCACGTCCTTTTCGCGGCGCAGCGTATTGGCGACCGTCGCCCGGCCATAGGCCATGCCGGTCTGGCGCAGATAGCCGAACAGGGCGCGGAACAGCACGACCGCGCGCTGCGACAGGTCCGCCGTCACGATCAGTTCGTTCAATTGATCGTCTTCCGCCACGCCTTCCAGCACCTGCGCGATGGCTTCGGTCACGATGTCGGCGCGGGCGATCACCGCCTGGGCATCGCCGCCCCTGGGCAGCTCCAGCACGAAACGCTGCACATGGCCCAGCGCGCCGCCGTCAATCGCGGTGGTCATTTCATCGATCACGCGGAAGCCGAAATTCTCGAAGGCGGGGACGACTTCGGAGAGCGCGATGGCGTCATGGCTGTACAGCTTGAGCCGCAATCTTTCCGCCGCGTCTTCGGGATTGCGGTAGATGCGGATCGACTTGTCGCCGGGGCCGGAAAGGCCGTGAATCAGGCGGATGTCCAGCGCCGCTTCCGCCGCGCCCGCGCCATTGCGATAGGCCATGGGGAAGCCAGGGGCGAAACGCTGGGCGAGGGCGGCGGCGCGGCCCGGCTCTTCGGTTTCGGCGAGTGATTCCTCGACGGCGGGAAGCCAGCCGCGCACCATCTTACGCAGGCGTTCGTCAAGGGCCACGTCATCGGGCACCATGCCGCCGTCGCGCAGGTCGAGCGTGATGCGGAGCAGGGCGAGGCCCCCTTCCTCCAGCGCAACCGACCAACTGAGCACCTGTCCTTTGGCAGCTTGCGACAGCATGTTCTGAATGGAAACGCGGCGGGAGGTGGACAGCTCCTCACGCGGGAGCCAGACAAAGGCATAGAGGTGGCGGGCCAGCGCGCTGGTGGCCAGAGCAAGCTTCGGACGCGGGCGGTCGGCCAGCGACATGAAGGTCAGCGCCAGCCGCTCCAGCGTTTCGCGGTCGAAGCCGATCAATATGTCATGAGGCAGGGCGATCAGCGCATGGACCAGCGTCTTGCCTGCATGGCCTACCGGATCGAAGCCGAATTTTTCCATCAGCAGCGACAGGGCCGAGCGCAGCAGCGGCACCTTGTCCGGCGGCGCGGCAAGGGCGGAACTGGTCCACATGCCCGCATGGATGGACAGCGCCACCACATCCTTGCCCTCCCGCACCGGCACGATGATGAGGTCGAGCAGCACATGGCGGTGCACGCGCGAAAGGATGTTGGATTTGATGATGAGGGGAACGCGCTTGCCCTCCTCGAACCAGGCGAAGGCGGCATCGCGGGAAGCGGGCGCGATCAGCGGCTTGTCGCGCAGGGCGCAGATGCCGACGCCGTCCCGCGCCTTGCCCTCGCGGTCGCATATCTCATGGCCGATCTGGGTGAAATGGCGGGCGAGGAACCAGCGCAGCAGCGCCGCCCCTTCCTCATCGGGGATGGCGTCGGCATCGGCCGCCATCGCTTCGCGCATCCGCGGCCAGTCCGTGACCGCGGCCCGCACGTCGGCCAGCGTGTCGTGCAGATCCTTTTCCAGCGCGCGGCGGACCTTCGCGTCAGCGCGATCCGCTTCGATATAGATCATCGATTCCCGGCGGGCACCTGATGCCTCATCGTCCAGTATCGCCTTGAGCGCGCCTTTCGCGTCGCGGTTGACCGACAAAATGGGATGGAGCAGGCGGTGGATGGTGATGTCCACCGCCGCCAGCGTGTTGGCGATGGAATCCACCAGAAAGGGCATGTCATCGTTGACAAGGGCGATCCGCATGAAGCGGCCCGACATGCTTTCGCCCAGCGTTTCGACGGCGATGGCGGCCTCCCCGGAGGCGCGATGGCTGGCGGTGCGGCCGAGAAAGGCGGCGGCGTCGGCCATGGCGGCTTCATCGAAACCCTCGCTTTCGCCCGGCAGCGCGCCGCGCGCCAGCGCGTCCTCCAGAGCTTGACGAATGGAAAGGTCGACTTCCTTGATCTTTGGCTCAGCCGCGGCCGTCATGCGTTCACCTCATCCTCGCGGGATTTCCCGCTTCTTTTTCCAGAACGAAGGAGGCATGGATCGCGATCCGACTCCTCGGCTCGCAGGTCTATATGCGCCCGAGCGCGGTGCGGCTCAAGCGAGAATTGGAAATAAAGTTACCGATTTGCGTAATATTATGACGAGTCGCGGCCTGTGCGGTTTGACGCAGCGAAGGGGCGCCGAGGCCGCTTCCTTCATGGGTGGCTTATAGGATGCAGGCCCCGTCATGTCCATGCACATGCGCGGGAAAGTTCATGGTGCGGCGGCGATCATCACCTTCCGACCCAGCGACGATCCGCCCGGCAGCGCCGCTACGATCGCGAGCGAACCGTCCCTTTCCCGGCGTGCCACGACCACGGCGAGGCCGTCATCATCCGTGGCGATCGCCTGTGGCGTGAGGGCCGGCGCGCGCTTTATCGCATGGCGCGCCAAGCCGCAGCGGTCGGGCTTTGCGGGCATTTCGGCGCGGCGGGCGGCGCGGATGTCGCGCACCAGTGTCTTCAGCCCGCCATCATAAGCGGCGAGATGATCGGCCAGCGTCCCCATGCCCAGCCCCAGCACGCAGCCATGGTCGAGCGCCGCCGCATATTCGGTGATGCGCGTCTTGTCATAAGTGGCGCCGAAGATGAGCTTGACGACGGCGGTCATCGGGCTGCGCGCCTGAACCTTTATGCCTGCATCGGTGAGCAGTTCCGCATAATCTTCCGGCGATTCCCGTGCGGCCAGGGCGAAATCATAGGCAAGGCCAATGGCATGATAGAGGGCGCCATGGCTGCGCGCTTCGCTGCCGCGCGCCTGCTCCGCGCCATCGCGGGCGGCGGCCAGCCAGTCGGCCAGCGGGGCGTCGGCATCGGGAACCGGCATGTCGATCATGTCCGAAGCGGTCAGGTCAAGCACCGAAGGATCGGCCATGGCTGCGTCGTCGCGGGCAAAATCGTTCAGGGAAAGGCCCAGCGCCTCGCCGACCTCCCGCTCCAGCGCATCGGTTTCCTCCCGGCTGGCGACCTCTTTCCAGTTGATGACGCCGAACACGAAGTCGATCGTCTCGTCATCGGAGGAAAAGGGCATCAATATGCCGCGGTAAAGCAGTTCCGCGCCGCGCTGGTTCACGAATTCGGCTTCGAAGCCGATGGGCGCGGCATTGGCGATGATCTGGAGATAGTGGTCCGTCAGGCGCGACAGCAACGAGCGGGCCGGCACATCGCCGACATGACTGATCGGTCCGCCGATCTCACATTCCTGGCGCAGGGCTGTGCCCATATAGATAACCCCTGGGTTACCGACACCGGCGCTGAAGTCCAGCAAGACGCTGTAGGGGCCGAAATCCTCAAGCTGTTCGGGCTGAAGATCCTCGATCGACGGCAAGGCGCGGTCGCCCAGCAGCGACGCCCAATAATTATAGGCGCGGACCTGCATCCGCCGTTCATTGGTGATAACAGCATGCGGGCTTTCGATCGCGGTATCGTCGGCGTAATCGAAATCATCCTGATCGCCGTCGATATCATGTCCCCGCAGAGTGTCCATCCGATCGATCCTTGAACCAAAGCAAATCTTTGGGCCCCACAGTGGCAGCAGATGGTAAATGCCCGGTAAAGAACGCCGCGTAAGACGAGAAAGCGCGAGAATGTGGGGAAGAAGCGAAAATGTCCGCTTGTCCTTCACCCAAACCGCTGTTATTTGCCCGCCCCGATGCCGCTTTAGCTCAGTTGGTAGAGCATCGCATTCGTAATGCGAGGGTCACGTGTTCGAGTCACGTAAGCGGCACCATCAATAAGTTATTGATTATCCTGACATTTCTGGTTCCTTTTTGTTGGCTCGTCCGGGGCGTGTTCCGGTGTGGACCCGGTGCAGGGTGCCCGGTGCGCGCTTGTCGATTTCGTCAATGATTCCTTGCAAAGCCTTCTGAACGGACGTGAATTCGCCCATCGCGTAGACTTCCGTCTGGCTGGGAGCGCGGTGACCCATGAAGCCTTCCAGATCCCAGCGTTCTGCGCCGCGATTGCGGCAGAGGGTGGCAAGGCTATGTCGCAGCACGTAGGGTCGCCATTCGCGGCCGCGTGGGAAATCGAGCGCGCGGAGCATGGTATCCCACGCACGATCGATGTCCTGAATGCCCCGGCCGTAATAGTTGACCAGCCAGCCGCGCGCCGATTTCAGGTGCGGTTCAGTGGCCGCCCAATCGTCGTAGGTTTCAGTCAGCCAGCGATGGAGCAGGGGCAGCACCGGGAGCATAGGCCGAAATTTCTTGGTCTGGAGGCGGCCCAGCGGGTTAAGGTCGATCATCGACGCGCCCGGCCACCATTGTTCGCGCAGCGGGTTCACAGAAATATCCACGACGCTGCTAGGACGCGCGATCGTGCAGAGGGTCCCGACAAGGAACGCGTGAAGGGAGCCGCGCGGCTTATCTGGTTCCGCTGCATAGGCGAACATTTCCGCCAGTTCCTCGACGCCTATGCGGGTCCGTCGCTTGCGCTGAACTTGCGAGGCGGGAAGGGGGCGATAGGTAGGACGCTTGTCCGATCGGGGCGGGTCGGCATTGGCGGCATGATTGAGGGCAGCGATCAACTGCGCGATCGCCGCTTCGACGGCCGCCGGGGATCGAGGACGCGAAACCGTGATTTCACCTGCCTTGTTGCGCCATTCCACCGGCCGTTCCCGGAGCCACGCGCGAAAAGCATGGGCAAAAACCTTGGTGCAGGCGGCGGCGCAGGTCGTATCCAATCCGAATTTTGCAGCAGGATCGGCATCCTGTTCTTCCAGAAACTCTATGACGTGTTTCAGGCGTCCTTCGATCGTTGCGCCCGACAAGCGGGAATCGCCCCATTCGAGACGGTAATCTGCGACTGCATCGGTCAGGAGATAGGCTTGGGCGAGGGCGAGCGGCTGACCACAGGCATGGCAGAAGGCCGAGGCTTCGTCGGCGTCCGCGAGGTAGCGTCCGTCGAGTGCGAGGATGGCTTGGTCTTCCTCCGCCGTGCCCGTTGATGCGCTGCGGACACGTCTCGCGTCGGGATCATACCAGAAGATTGTGAGGTTGGGGGAACGGAGCGATCCGTCCGCCTTGCGGTCCCAATCGAGCCAGTATTTGCCGCGCCGATAGACTGGCGTTGTTCGTGCCGACACCGTGCCTGTTCCTTCAGTATTTTTGTTTTTGCTTCATGGAGGAGGTCGATCAGTCCGAGTTCGACCAAGATGTCTAAATCGACGGATTCCAGCCGAATGCCCTTGCCGACTTCGACGGCCCGACAGACGCGCTTGTCGAGGCTGACGATCGGGACGGTCATTGGAGCGCCCCTTGGAGGTGAGGACTTCCGCGCTTCCGGCGCGCAGCCGGGGATGGGATCAGGGCAAGTTGCCGCCCCTCTTTTGGGTGCCGACGATCGAGATTGCGGCATTCCGCACAGTTGCAGAAGCGGGCTTTCATGCCTGCATCCTTTCGCTTTTCCGGGAGTCGACGGCCGCGCGGATGCGGGCAACGGCGGTTTGGAAATAGGCGGGATTGCGTTCGATACCGACGAAGCGCTTGCCCGCGCGGATTGCTGCTACGCCGGTTGATCCGGTGCCCATGAACGGGTCGCAGACAGTGTCGCCGGCGATGTTCGTCATGATCTTCGTCATGAGTTCATCGGGCTTCGTGGTGGGATGCCCGAACCGTGCGTTGCCGCGAGGGGGCGATATTCTACTGACCCGCAGCTTTTGCGCCATGTCGCCCTGGGGGTGAAAACCACGGTTCCATGCGTGGACATAGAATTCCGCATCAGGGCGATAATTCTTGTTCGCCACCGGCTGCGGATTCGGTTTCTGCCACACACACAGGACATGGCGATGAAAGCCACCTTGCGTCCGCGCGAGCAGCTGGGGCAGCTGATCGTTGTGCGCGAATATGATGGCCGACCCGCACAAAAGCGGATTGATGATGTCCATGTCGAAGCCGGAGTGCAGATCGTTTGGTATGATGTTGTCGAACATGGGACGGGCGGCACGATATTTGCCGCCGCCTGTCGCAACAAACGCATAGGGCGGATCGGTGCAGTCGCAGTCCATCCAGCCCAGATCGGGACGAATTTGATAGGCATCGCCAAGGTAGAGGGTGGCGAGGCCGGCAATGTCGATCGGGCTGGCGGTCATGGCTGCACCGCCTTCCGGCCTGCATCCGTGATTTGCCACCAGTAGACGTTGCCGCCGTCCGGGGCCGTGATGCCCTGCACCAAGCCCCATCGCTGGAGGCGGCGAAGGAGGGTGCGGGCCAAGGCCGTGGAGCGGATTCGGGGCGACCAGAGGGCCTGCGCCACGCGGCATGTTGCGGCGCTTCCCGCGCCG
>Ga0182743_1000304_pt1 | contig 68342 bp, 69 predicted proteins | sample eDN3rd30CKraftOP_FD_128522 | JGI IMG/M metagenome (GOLD analysis project Ga0182743, IMG submission 128522) | Enriched Organic Plus compost microbial communities from Emeryville, California, USA - eDNA 3rd pass 30_C Kraft OP (version 2) (version 2) ... | reverse complement strand
TGCCATCGGCCGACTTGACCGTGTAGGTCTCAACGATCTTCTCGCCCGCCTTCAGGTACTGCACCGCACTGTTGTCCACCGTGTAGGTGTACGTGCCGTTGGGATTGAGCGCAATCGCACCCAACTGCACCCCGCCGGCCGCCGTCGTGGACTGCAGGGCCAGGGTCGAGGTGTTGAACGTGCCCTCGCCTGTGTCCACATCGTTGATCGTCACCGACCCATCCACGCTCAGCTTGCCGGCAGCTGTCACGCCCGCATCTTCCGTCACGCTCTGCGCATCGTTCGTCACCGTCGGCACATCGTTCGTGCCCACGATACTGAACGACAAGGCGGCCTGAGCCGTGTCGCCATCGGCGTCCGTCACCACGTAATTGATACTGAACTCGACAACCTGGCCCTCGGCCAGAGCCTGCGTCGCCGGCTTGGTGTTATCGAGCGTGAAGCTCCATTTGCCATCCGCCCCCAGGGTGACCGTACCGTATTGCGCGAGCTGTTCCAAAACCGTCGTGTTCGCGGCGGACGTCCAACTGACCGTGCCGGGGCCGTCAAAGACGGAGTCATTGCCCAGCACGTTACCGCTGATGCCGCTCACCGCGGCATCTTCGACCAGTTGCCCACCGGCATCGTTCGCTGCCGTGGGATTGGTGTCGGTGATGTGAACGCCAAGGTTGTCGCTGACCTGCCGCCCAAGGCTATCGGTAACGGTGATGGCGATGGTATCGGTGACGGAGTCATCACCTGCCGAATGGTTCTGCGCGCCGCCCACCGAGTACTGGTAGCTGACGGTGCCGGTTGCCGCATCGTAGCCGGTAATGGTGATCTGGCCATTGGCGGTGGGGATGGTGACGGGCGTCGTCGACGTGGCGGCCAACTGCGCGGCCGTCAGGGTGACGTTGCCGATGGTCAGCGATGCCAGGCCACCCGGCGCGCTGAATTGGAAAACACCGGCCTGAGGGCCAGCGGCGTTCTCGGCCACAGTGATATTGCCGACCGTAATGCCATTCTCGTCAGGAATGCTCAACAAGGGTGCGGCCGGAGTGTCTTCTGCAGGAACAGCAGCCGCGCTAAGCGGGGTATTGTCGGTACCGCCGTAAGAAGGCTTGGGATAGGCCAAACCAAGAGGCGTGGTGGTTTCGATAATGGAAGCAAGACGCGTGAAGCTGCTGCCGCCGCCACCCTCGCCGCCACCCGCTGCCAGCACGGCAGCGGTGGGATCAAGATTGGCGAAGGGGTCGGTACCGTCATTCAGGGCAGCCAGCACTTGGGCCACCGCCGGATCGGCCGGAGGCGCCGCAGCCGCTGCGGTCGTGTCGACATGAGCCTCGGCGACATCCGCGCCTAACTGGACGTCACGCCCGCCGCCGATGGTCACTACCGGCAAGCCCTCGGGCTGCAATTGCACATTGGCGCCTTCAGCCGTGACAACGCTGGCATCGGCGGGGATACGCATGCCTTGGTGCAAGGGGGTCAGCGCGCCATCGGCGCCACGGATCCAGGCCTGACCGGTAACTTGAGTAACGAGAATAGTGGCAGCCATTTTAGGAATTGCTCCGAGAGGGAATCAGATGTCGTAAACCGGTTACGTGTGAAACATTAAGATGCGCAAAGACGCACTGTTTACTACTGGATCAAATATTACGTAACGAAGCGTCACGCGAATATTGGCGGCGACGACAGGTTGCCGCGACGCATTTTCAGGTTGACTCGCCATGCCCTGTAAGACACAGGCATGCACATAACAAAGTGCCCGCTTGCGCGGGCACGACGAGGATTCTGGAATGGGCATGATGATGCCCAAAAAATAACGCCGATGCGTCGGGTGGGCGTGGCGAGCACGGCCGGCTTGCCCGGCCCACTCCGCCCAAAGGCTTAGACGTGCTGACCGCCGCCTTTGAGATCGGCAATCACTTTCTGACTCAGTTCGTGAATATCCGGGCCAGAGGGGTCTGCGTGCGGATTGCCGGCCCCAACACCGTGATTGCCTTGGTTACCCTGGCCAGAATTGCCATGTCCATCCGGGTTGTCGCCACCTGCGCCGTTTCCGGAGTTCGGCTGCCCATTGCCGCCATTGCCCGCGGTGCCACCATTCCCCTTATCCGGGGTTGGGGGTGTAAGGCTGGACAAGTCGAGGGAGCCCCCGCCGCTTCCCAATACATCTCCGAGCCCGACAGGTTCACTGCTTGGCTCGGTCGGCGCCGGCGCATGGTCGCCACCCACGTCGGCGGAGGGCAATGCTGCGGGCAAACCGGAGGCATGCTCACTGGAGCCCGGGTTGAACAGGTGGTCATCCATCGGATCCAGCAGATGGAAGTCCGCAGCGAGCAGCATCGCGGGCGCATGCTCCGCCCCCGTCGATGCCGCAACCATTGTCGTCTCGGATGCCCCGCTCACGGACTCGGTGGACGTGACGCTGGCAAGCAGGCCGGAAACATCGGCGCCCAGAGGGGTGGTAAGGACCACATGCGTCAGGTCGGCGTCCGTCGGAAAAATCCAGCTGCCCGCGGAATCCCCCGCTTGACCGACGTTGAAACTAGCACCCTGCGGCAGGCCATTGATCGTGATGGCCGACAAGGTTTCGCTTCCGTCGGTATCGGCAAGGTGGGCTGAAAGATCGACCTGGATGGTGTCGTAGCCCGACTTGGTCACCACGGAATTGCCGAAGTACACGGAGCCGTCGCTGAATATCACATTCTCGATATTCTTGAATTGAACTGTGACACCAGTGTCTTTATCGGTGATCGTCCCGAAATAATCAATGTTGTTGCCATTGTGCTTCTCGGTAGTGATCGTGTAATGATCAGCGCTTTTGCCGAGGTAGATGAAGTCGCCGTGCGGCCCGCCCGAACCATTGATTTCCTTGGGATTCTTATCAGTAAGATCGGAATCCAACCCCGTCTTCCAGACGAAGATATCGGAGTTCTGGCCCGTGCCCTTATAACCATTGGCAAGATCATGGAAGGCGACGTGGTCACTCGAGCTGGAAAGATTCCCAGTCGCCGGATCGACGACAATCGTCACCCCGCCCACCGTGATCGTCGTCCCCGTGATCGTCGACACCGCATCGCCCAGGTGGAAAGCCAGCTCCGGCGTATCGGCGACCGGCGAGATATCGACGGTCATGCTGACTTCCGCACCCGTTCCCTGATCGTCCACAGGCTGGTAATTGAATTGTGCGTAATGATCGTGCTGGTTGCCAAAGCCCGGATTGTTGTAGCCATCCATGCCCGATTCATTCTGTGCGGGCAGGAAGCGCAGATGACCACTGTCGATATCCGCCTTGGCGATGACCTGCCCGTTGGCGACCGCCGTCCAGGCGCTACCGTTCCAGAACTGCAACGTGCCGTCAACGGGCAAAGAAGTCACCTTCACGCCGGAACCGGACTGGTCCCCACTGATGTTGAAATTGCCCCAGTTGAACGTATAGGGATAATCCTCCGTGCCCGCCACATTGGACGGCTGCGCCGAGGGCGGTTCACCGCCGCCCGGCTGCTCGCCACCACCGGGTTGTCCTCCTTCGCCCGGCTGCCCGCCTCCGGGCTGCACGGGTGTCGTTCCTCCCGGTGTGGGTGTGGGTGTCGGAATATCGGCACCACCCACGGACGGCGCGGAAGCCGGCGTATCAGCGACCGGGGCAGCAGGCTCTCCGCCCGCCGCCGCGAGCAAGGTATTGTTGGTGCTGCCATAAGATGGCCTTGGATATTCCAGACCCAGCGGCGAAGTCGTTTCAATGACGGATGCCAGACGCGTGAAGCTGTTGCCTCCGCCGCCTTCACCACCACCCGCTGCCATCACGGCAGCCGTCGGATCAAGGTTCGCGAAGGGATCCGTGCCATCATTCAAGGCCGCCAGAACCTGTGCCACGGCGGGATCGGCAGGCGGTGCCGCAGCCGCCGTCGTCGTGTCGACTTGGGGCTCGGTGACATCCAGGCTCAACTGCACATCGCGCCCGCCGCCAATGGTCACCCCGGACAAGCCTTCAGGCTGCAGTTGCACACTGGCGCCTTGGCCCGTGACGACGCTGGCGTCGGCGGGGATGCGCATACCTTGATGCAGCGGAGTAAGCGCGCCATCGGCACCGCGGATCCAGGCCTGACCAGTAACTTGGGTGACGAGAATGGTAGCAGCCATGTCAGTAGTTCTCCGGAAGAAAGTCGGAATGACGTCAACGGTTTACGTATGAAATATTCAGATGCGAAATGACGCATCAGTCAACATTGAACCGAATATTACGTAACGAAACGTCACGGCGATATTGGCGGTAGCGACAGGTAGGGGTTGCCGTCTTAGTTATTTCGCCGAAAGGCAGAATCCAGCAAGTGCCTGGATCCCGGCTTTCGGGATGACGAGCGGCACGGGGACGACGAGCAGTACCATGACAAGGTGCGTCGTGATGACGCGGGACGTGGGGGCTCCTACTGAATGCCGTGAACTTTAAGGGCCAGAAGCAGCCGGTCATTGACGCCCAGCTTCTCGAATACGGCAGAAAGGTGGGCGCGCACGGTGCGTTCGGTGATGTTCAGGGCGTCAGCGATAGCCTGGTTGCTATGGCCGATGGCTGCGCGTTCGGCCACTTCCTTTTCCCGGCTGGTCAGCCCCGCATCCCAACGATGGTCCTGCGCGGGCAGACGCTGCTCCATCTGCCGAAGCAGACGCGCCAGCAGCGTTGGCCCAAGCCAGATGTTGCCGGCGGATACTGTTTGCAAAATTGCATTCAGGCTGGACGCAGGACTGTAAGCATGAATGTAGCCGCTGGCCCCCGCCGCCAGAATCTGCCGCCCTTCTTCGTCGTCGGGCCGCATGCTGGCCACCACCACTTTCAGGCCGTTGAAATGCGTTCCCCAGGCCAAGTCGCGCCATTCTGGCAAGCGAGGCAGGCCCGCATCCAGCACAACCAGCGACCGTCCCTGCTCGCGCCAGCGCGCCAAGTCGGATAAGGATTTTCCCCGGGCAGGCAGCCAAACCGCGCCATCCACACTGCGCCAGTGCTGCCACACGGCATCATCATGGGTCACCATCAACACGGGAACGACTGCCTGGGTCACGACACTTGTCTCCTTAACGCTCAGTCAAGGCGTTGGCCTTGGCCCGGAGCACTGGTTTGAGCAAATACTGCATGATGGTCCGCTTGCCCGTCAGGATATGCACCTCGGCCACCATGCCGGGAATGATGGGGCGATTGTCGTCACCCACGTAGGCGCGGTCGGTCCGGACTTTCACCACATAAAAGGCATTGCCCTTCTCGTCGGTGACGGTATCGGCGCCGATGGTCTCCACGACCCCCTGCAGGCCACCGTAGATCGAAAAATCATAGGCCGTGAACTTGACCTCGGCCTTCTGGCCGGGATGCAGGAAACCGATGTCGCGCGGCTGGATTCGAACCTCGAGCAACAGGGTGTCGTCCGCCGGCACGATATCGAGGATATCCTTGCCCGGCTGCACTACGCCGCCCACCGTGTTGGCCATGAGGGATTTGATCGTGCCCCTGACCGGCGAACGCACCTCGGCCAGGCGCACCTTGTCGGCCAGCGCCAACTGCCCTTCCTTAAGGGTCGCCAGCTTGGCGCGAACCTCGGAAAGCTCGTTGGCGGCCAGGTTGCGCGGGGTGAGCTCAGCCTCCTTGACCTTGCTCTCGGCTTCTTCGATGGCGGCTCGGATACGGCCGATCTGGGCTTCGGCGGCCTTCTGCTCACCGCAGAACCGGGCCACATCGCGCTGCAGACGCAGCAAGTCGACCTCGGACACCGCACCGCTCTTGAGCAGAGGACGGGTCACGCCCAGTTCGCGCGAGGCCAGGCCGCAACTCGTCGCCGCCTGATCGCGATTGGCCTCGGTGGCGCGCAGCTCCTGGTGCCGCTGATTGAGCTGTTCCTGCGCGCTGCGGACCGCCGCATTGATCTCGTCAGTACGCGATTGCCAGACCCGCCGCTCCATCTCGGCCAGCTCGGGCCGCTGGGTAATGACGTCTTCCGGCGCCGCAAATGGCGTGTTTGAAGCCAGAGCATCAAGCCGGGCCGCCTTGGCCAAAAGGGCCAGGCGCTCGGCGCGGTTCTCGCCCAGGGATGACGAAAACCGCGTCGGGTCGATGCGCAACAAGACCTGGCCTTTTTCGACCTGTTCGCCCGGCTTGATCAGGATTTCCTCGACAATACCGCCATCCAGGCTTTGCACAACCTGGATCTGACGTGAGGGCACCACCTTGCCTTCCCCGCGCACGACTTCATCGATGGGCGCGAAAGACGCCCAGACGAGCAAGACAGCGACAGCCAGAAGGGAAAGCCACAGAAGCTTGCGCGCACCCCGTGCCTGCTGTTGTTCAAGGACCTCGTGGACATCTACGGCTAGGTCACTGGACAGGCCGCCATCGCGCGGGGCGCCGCCACCGGAAAAGAAATTTCTGATTCCGACGACTTTTTGGAAGAATTCGCTCAGACTCATCACGCCGCCTTTCTTGCCCGTCCGATACGGCCCTGGCGCAAGGCCTCGACCACCTGTTCCTTGGGACCGTCCGCCACGATCGTACCGTTGTCGACCACCACGAGGCGCTCGACGAGATCCAGCAGAGTCGTCCGGTGCGTAATCAGCACCAGGGTCTTGTCGGCAGCCAGCTTGCCCAGGCGCGTCTTGAGCGCCGACTCGCTCTGGTTGTCCATGTTGCTGCTGGGCTCGTCCATCAGCAATATGGGTGGGTTGTTGACGAGCGCCCGCGCAATCGCCACCGACTGCCGCTGGCCGCCGGAAAGCGAATCCCCCCGCTCGCCGATCGGCATGTCATAGCCCTCGGGATGGGCATCGGCCAGGCCGTCGATACCGGCGGCCTCGGCGATCGCCATGATGTGACGCTCTTCGGCAAAGGGCGCGCCCATGCTCAGGTTATGGCGCAGGGAGCCGTAAAACAGGACAGGGTCCTGGGGCACGTAGCCGATCGCGCGACGCAGATCGGCCGGGTCGATCTGCGAAATATCGACGCCATCGACCAGCACCTTGCCCTCGGTGGGCGCGTACAGCCCCAACATGATTTTTTCGAGGGTGGTCTTTCCCGAGCCGATCCGGCCAATGATGCCGACCTTTTCGCCATGGCGAATCTTTAGGTTGATTCCGTGCAGGGAGCTCTGGTTGCTCTGGGGATAGGTGAACGACACATCCCTCAATTCGATGTCGCCGCGCAGAAATGGGCGCGGCAGAAAGCTCTTGCCTTCGGGGCGCTCGACCGGCATGTTCATGTAGTTGTCGACTGAATCCAGCGCGGTGCGCGCGTGCTGGAACTGCATCATGAGCCCGGCCACCTGCCCCAGTGGCGCCAGGCAACGGCCCGAGATCATGGATGCGGCAATGATGCCGCCCAACGACAGCGAAGCGTCTTGAATCAGATACGTGCCGATGACGACAACGGCCACCGTCACCAGCTGTTGCGCCGTCTGGACAAAATTGACGGTCACAGACGATATGGTCTTGATGCGTGTGCCCAGGCGCGCCAGGAATTCGGTGGATTCTTCCCAGCGACGTTGCGCAATGCCTTGCGCATTGAGGGCCTTGACGGTTTCCAGCGCAGCCAGTGATTCCACCAAGGTGGCGTTGCGCTGCGCGCTGGCCTGGAACTGCTGGCGGATCAGGCGTTCCATGCGCGCCTGCGCCACAAACGAGACGACCAGCACCACGATGATGGCAAAGACCGGCGGAATGAGCATCCAGGGCGAGATCCAGGCCAGCGCGGCCAGGAACAGCAGCACAAAGGGCAAATCCACCAGGGTCGTCAAGCTGGCCGAAGCGATGAAATCGCGCACCGACTCAAAAGAGCGCAGGTTGGCGGCGAAAGAGCCCACCGAGACCGGCCGGCTTTCCATGCGCAAGTCCAGCACGCGTTCCATGATCTGCGCCGAAAGCGTGATGTCCACACGCTTGCTGGCCGTATCGACCACGTAGGCACGCACACTGCTGAGCAGCATGTTGAACAGCAGCGCCAAAGTAATGCCGATGGCCAGCACCCACAGGGTCTCGACGGCATTGTTTGGCACCACCCTGTCATAGACGTTCATGGTGAACAGCGGCATGGCCAGGGCAAACACGTTGATGAGCACCGCCGCAACGAGCGCATCGCGGTAGAGCCGCCGGTTTTCCAGGACGACATCCCAGAACCAGTGCCCGGTGCGCTTTTCGGGCCTTTCCTTGACCCTTTCCTCGAAACGGAAAAGCGGCCGCACGAAGTAGGTCATGCCCGCGTACTGGTCTTCGAGGTCGGCCCGCGCAACCTCGACCACCCCGGGTGACTCGGAGTACTGGACACGGCAGGTTTCGAACCCCAGCTCGTGCAGAAGGCAGGCACGCCCCCCCTTGAGAACCAACAGCGCCGGCAACAAACCCGCGGGCATGCCTTCCAGAGGACGGCGGACCAGCCGGGCGGACAGCTGAGCCCGGGCCGCCGCCCTCGGCAACAGCTTGAGGCTCAGGCGGTTATCGGCCCCGAGCGGCAACCCGGCCACCAGCGCCTGGCCGGTGTGCGGGCGCCCATGGATGCGCGCCAGCTCGGTCAGGCAGGCCAGCAAGGGGTCGTCATGGACGAGATGCGGAGGCACGGCCTCGGATAATTCCTCCGGGGAGACCAGGTCGGATACGGGCGATGAAGTCATAAAAGGTCGTCCTGCTCGTTATCGGCAATGAGGTCGAGCGATTCGCGCAAGCGTCGGCGAACCGACTTGCGCCGGTTGAGCTTGGCGACGGCCTCCGGCGGCAGATCAGTGATCCGCAAGGTGCCATTGGCCAACAAGGCTTCGATGAGATCCTCGAGGACGCGGATGAAATCCGCGTCCAGAGCCGACAACTCTGATTGAGGTGGACGTTGGTTTTCCACGGCGATACCTGCCCAACGCGGTTAAGCGTTTATGTACTGAAAACGCCTAGTTTACCGAGCCTTCATGTCAGACGATTGGATCGTCGGGGGCAACATGCCGTCGCGGTACAGCACCTTGACCGGCGCAAGATTGCGCGTGTCGGGAGCCGGCGTCATGCAAGCCTTCAGGCTTTCTTCGGGGAAGTCCAGTTTGGCGGCTTCGCCGGGCTGATCCTTGTAAGGCTGGGCCAGACCCAGGCTGGGCAGCAGCTTGTGCGACAACGCCAGCCAACGGTATTCCGCCTTCTTGAGGTCGTAGATGGCGTTGGTGAGCGCACGGCGGGCGTCAAACAGCTCGTTTTCGGTATTCAGGAGATCCAGCAGGGTACGCTGGCCGATCCGGAACTGTTGGATGTACGCTTGGCGCACTTTGGCAGTGGCGGCTTCGTGCTCCTGCAGGAAAGGCAGTTGCCGGCGCAGCAGCGTCACATTGTTCCAGGCCACGGAAAGATCCTGCTGCAAGTTGCGGCAGGTGTAATCGCGCACATCCCGGGCCGCATACGATTGCGCCTTGGTCTGGCGCACGCGCGCCTGATCGGCCCCCCCGCGATACAGGTTGTAGGACATCACCACCTGCACGCTGGAGCTCTGGATATTGCGATATTGTTCGCCCGGCAACGTGGTGTCACGCCCCGTGGAGGCGCGGAACTCGAACGTCGGCAAATGGCGCCCCTTGGCCGCGTCGTTACCGTACTCGGCGGCCTGATACAAAGCCTGCTTGGACAACACCGCCGGATTGCCGCGAATGGACGCAACGAAATCCGTGGGGTTCTTGGGCAGATCAGACGCGACGTCCTTGGGTTCGACCAGGCTTTCCGCCGGGTAGCTGCCCACAATGCGGTGGTAGCGCTGCAAGACGTCGTTGAGGTTGTTGGTTTCCGTCATGAGATTGGTCTGCGCCAGCGCCAGACGGCCATTGGCCTGCTCCAGGTCGACCCCGCGGCCCACGCCCGAATCGCTGCGCTCGCGAATCTGCTTGAAGGTGCCTTCGTGCATGTCGTAGTTTTCGCGGGCCAGGCGCTGCATCTCGCGATAGCGAACGACGTCGATATAGGCCGTGGCGGCATCGGTGGCCAGGCTATCCACGGAAGACAGCAACTCGTAGTAGGCCGACAATTTCTCGAAACCCAACTGACGAGTGGTATTGAGCGTGGTCAGCCCATCGAACAGCAATTGACGCAATTCGATGCTGTAGCCGTTGCGATTCCAGTTGCTGCCTTCGACCACGGCGTTGCTGCCGCTCCATTGGCGGCCGACCCAGCCTTGGGCGGTGACTTGGGGCAGCAGGCCGCCACGAGCCACGTTCTGTCCTTCCAGGGAGGAGGTGAAATCGTTGAATTTGGCCTGCACCTGCGGATTGGTCAGGATGGCTTTTTCGACGACCTCCGGCAGGGAAGCCATTTGCGCCGACGCGACCACGGGGGTTGCCAATGCACCCGCCAGAAAGGCCCTGCCCATTATTTTTTTACTTGCATGCACAACCGTGTACTCCTCGAGGATGAACTGGAAACCCGGAGCGCAGCGATACTGTTGCCGGCAACGCCCCCATTCCCGCGTTCGAAGCGTCGGAGTTCACCTGCCGTGCAAGGATCTCACGAACATGCCTGTGCCATCGATACTTAGTCACGCGTAACGAGGCATCAAGGGCGGCTTGTGCTTCGGAAATGCTGGGATCGCGTCGTGCGCTTCGGTATCTGGCAAGGCGGAGCTACGGGCTTCCGGCCCGTATTCTTGGAGCATGACCTTGCGTCTTGAAATCGATTGCCCTTGTGGCACACACATGGAGCACACTGAGCCCATGCTTTGACCAACCGGTTGCAATCGTTTGATGAGTGTATCAAAGACCGTAATCAAGTAACAGCGAAGTTACTGGAATTCCAAAAAATTTCAGCGTGTGCGCAACAATATGTGAGCCCGCCCGGGAAAATGGGGCGGGCCATCATCCCCGCGGAGGGCGGGGGCCTCACGGCGTCGGTGGATTCCGCGTTGCGGCGGAATGACGGGAAGACATCAGTTGACGGCGATGCCCGCCTTTTCGATGACTTTGCGCCGCGCGGCGGCCTCGGTGGCCAGGTAAGCGCGTGCCTGCTCAGGCGTGCCGGCGATCGTCAATTGACCCAGGGCCTCGAACTTTTCACGAACTTCCGGGATCGTGAAGGCTTTGGCAATGAAATCCGACCAGATTTTCTTGATGTTTTCCGGCGTGCCCTTGGGGGCCATGATCACGTTGTAGAACTGGTAATTGAAATTTTCGAGGCCAGGGATGCCGGACGAAGCAACCGTCGGCGTGTCGGGCAGGAACGGGTCCGGCTCCTTGCTCGAAACGGCCAGCGGCACCAGCTTGCCCGCCTTGATATGGGGTAGGACCCCGCCAATGACGACAAAAGCCGCATCCACCTGGCCGCCCAGCAGGTCATTGGTGGCCGGTGCGTTGCCCTTGTAGGGCACGTGAGTGAGTTTTGAATGGCTACCCAAACGGAAGGCTTCCATCGTCAGGTGGCCGGGCGAGCCGATGCCGGCCGAGGCATACGCAATATCACGCTTCTTGGTCAGATCGAGGAAATCCTTCAGGTTTTTGACGCCCAGATCCTTGCGCACCACAAGCACCTGATTCAACGCTCCGGCCAGCGCCACCGGCTCGAGCGATTTGTTCGCATCGAACGTCGAGCCCTTGTAGGCAAATGGCGTCACAGTCGCGACCGTATCCACACTGAGCAGCAAGGTGTAGCCATCGGGCTTGGCCCGCGACACATATTCGGCGCCGATTGTTCCCGTTGCGCCGGGCTTGGCCTCGACCACGACGATCTGCCCTAGTTCCTTGTGGGCCTCCTTGCCCAATACACGCGCCAATTGATCCAGCGGCCCCCCTGCGGAGAAATTGACCACCATGGTAATGGGCTGCTCGGGATAAGCCGCCTGCGCCGGCCCGGCCGCCAGGCAGGAGGCGGTCAGCGCGCCCAACAAAAGCGTGGAGCGAAAGAATGCACGGATAGTCATGGTGGAGTCTCCTTTGAATTGATGTATTGTGTTTTAGATGTTTTAGAGTAAGTTCTGTTGATTCATCTCATCGCCCCAGTAATTCTCGTCGCCCCCGCAGATGGGGACCACACAAGCGGCAACCGAATCCCCCGCGTTCGCGACCATGGATGTCCCGACGTCATGCCAACGCGGTGGGGTGAGGACTGGTTTCCGAATGCTCGATCATGGCTCGAGCGAGCGCCTGCAACATGTCCGAGCGCACCTGGGTATGCTGGGGCGAATCCCACAGGTTATCGAGTTCCATCGGATCATTGCGCAAATCATAGAGCTCCCCCCATTCGACGCCGTCGAACAGGCTCAGGCGGTACTGCTCGTTGAGCACGGATCGCATGCGCACCCGACCCTCAAAACCGAACATCACTCGCTGCCCTTCCTCTTCGATCAGGACATGATCGCGCAAGCCGGGCTTATTGCCGGCCATCAAGGGCAGCATGGACAGGCCCTGGATGCCGTTGAACGGGATCACGCCGGCGCGCTCCAGGATGCTGGGGGCAACGTCGATCGTGGAGCACAGGGCATCGATATTGTGCGCGGAAGCCCCCTGGGCGGGATCCATCCAGATGAACGGTGTGCGTACCAGACTTTGGTAGTGCACGGGCCCCTTCCACAACAGTTGATGATCGCCCAGGTAATCGCCGTGGTCGCTCATGAATATAAGCACCGTGTCCTGGTCCAGGCCCTGGGCCTTGAGTTCGTCGACGACTTCGCCAATGACGGCATCGATATGTGAAATGGAGCCGTAATTGAGGGCAATGGCCTCGCGGGCCTCACGCTCGGTGCACGAGAACAAGGCCGGGGTGTGCTTCACGGCCCTGGAGAGCTCGCGCTGCTTGTACAGCCAGGCGACATGCGGCGGCGGCTCGTGATCTTGACTGGCATGAAAGGATTCGGGCAAGTCCACCTGGTCAGGGTCATACATGTCCCAATACTTGCCATGGGGGGTAAATGGATGATGCGGATCCGGGAAGGAGCACTTGATGAAGAACGGCGCATCCCCCTGGGCATACTCGCGGATCAGCTCCCGTGTCTTGAGGCCGATGTAGGCATTGGTGGAGGCTTCCTCCGGTACCCGGGTGCGCCACGCCTGGCGGCACTTCGTCAACTCGAATTCCGGCGTGGGAATGGCATGCTCAGGACCGGCCTGCGCCGCCGCCTCCGGGAAGTTCTGCTCGAGCCACCGCCAGTAATGCCCCCCGACCTGATCTCCATGATCGATCGCCAGGGCCACACGGGAAAATCCGTAGAAGGGCAGTTCCATGTCGTAATCCGCGCTGTCGCGCCAGTACGGCCCCCATTCCTGGTCGTAATTTCCTGGGGCCTCACGGCGGGCCTCGCCTTGCGTGGGCGGGTCTTCGGGCCGCGGCCAGCGCGGCCCGTCGCCTGTCATGTTCTGCAGGTGCGATTTTCCCACCAGCGCGGTCTGATAACCCGCCTGCCGGAGATAGTCGACGAACGTGGAAGCCTCCAGCGACAAGGGTATGCCGTTGTGACGGGCTCCGTGAACCGAAGGCATGCGCCCCGTCATGAGCGATGAACGATTCGGCATGCAGATGGGCGTGGCGACGTAGAAACGCTCGGCCTTCCAACCCGCGTTGGCCATGCGATCCAGATTGGGCGTCTTGACGATGGTGTTGCCATAGGCGCCCAAATGGCTGGCCTTGTGCTGGTCGGTGATGAAAAGAATGAAGTTCGGGCGTTTCATGGTCAAAGTCAGACGAACGTCGGGAGACGGGGGAAAAGGGGATCTTGGCGACCCATTATGGGCGAACGATCCATAATTAAAAATTGAATGTTTTTCAGACATGGATAAAATCTTTTCATGCCTTGAAGGAGCCCCCATGAGCTGGAGTCAACACATCAGGCCCCGCAGCCTGCGCATGCTGATACGCCTGTGCGAAACCCGTAACCTCAGCCAGGTGGCCGACGAATTCAACCTGACGCAACCCGCGCTCTCGAAATGGCTGAAGGAATTCGAGCGCGCTGTCGGCGCCCCGCTGTTCACCCGGCAAGCGCGGGGTGTCGAACCTTTACCGCTGGCTCTGGAGCTTGCCCGCCATGCCCGCGGGATTCTCGGTCGACTCGATCGAGCCGAGGCGGCCATCGAACAGGCAAAAGGCAAAACCACCCGGCAGATTGCTGTCGGCCTGTCCGCCATGGTGGCGGCCGTCATGCTGCCCGACGTACTACGAGCCTTTCATGCCACGCATCCTGAGGCATCTGTACGCTTGGTCGAGAACACCATCGATCTATTATTGCCGTCCTTGCAGAACGGGGGCCTGGACATCGTGATCGGGCGTCTGGATGAGAACGGCATTCCGCCAGATCTCTATTACGAGCGGCTCGGCGCATTGCCTTTGTGCCTGGCGGTCGATGCCGCCCACCCCTTGGCCGGAAAGAAGCAAGTCCGTTGGAAGGAAGCGCTGGAATACCCCTGGATCGCACCGTCGAAGACCAGCCCCTTGCGGCGCAGGCTCGAGCTCGTACTCGAGGCCCAAGGCGCCGGCACACCGAACGTCCTGTTCGAATCGTCCTTCGTGCACGCCAACGCCGAACTGCTTCGAGGCACGCATTTCGTCCTTCCGGTTTCGGTCTCGTTGGCTGACGCACAAGGCCTGAACCACCGGTTGAACGTTCCTTGGCCCGCCAAGGGCATACACGGGACGATGGGCGTTCTGTGGCGCCCAGATACGCACGAGCCGGAAATCGTCGGTCATTTCATCGAGTGCATCCAGGCCCAATCACACCTGATCGCATCGTGATCGTCGCACAAGCTTATCAACCGTCGTCCCGGCGCAAGCCGGGAGCCACTATGAACACAGGAATTCCCGCTTTCGCGGGAATGACGAGGCTACTTGTTTTTATGCGGAAGATGAATGGGGACCTGAAGCAGGGCCAGAAAGGTATCGACCGCGCCCTTTCTGCAGGCCTTGCGCACGATGGCATGGACATCGGCGCGCAAACCCGGCTCTTCCAGCAGGCTGAAGGCCAAGGCCTCGTGGCGGGCACGGCTGGACGCCGGCACCAGGGCGATGCCCAGGCCCGCAAGGACGAGGGTCAACTGGGCGGGGACCTCGGCGACGCTATGCACCACACGGGGACTGAACCCCTTGGCCTCGCAGGCCAGGAACACCTGATCGGCGAAATGCGACGTGTCGCGCCGGAGCATGATGAAGCGTTCCGATGCCAGGGCCTCCAGGGTCAGGCTGGCGCTGCCTGCCAGGGGATGATCGGGCGGCATGGCCACCAGCAAAGGATCGGGCCACAACGGCCGGCTTTCCAGGAGATCATCGTCGGCAATGGCCTGACGCGAAATGCTGATGTCGATGCGCTGTTCGCGCAGCGCATCGAGTTGCTCGTTGGGCGCCATCTCGTGCAAGACCACGTCGATATCGGGATGCGAGGAGGACATCGCGCCGATGAGTCCGGGCAGCGGTCCCAGAAAATGCGAGCCCGAAAGACCGACCTCGATGCGCCCGGCCAACCCGGCATGAACATGCCGGACACGTTCGGTTGCCTCGCGCAGACGCGCCTGGACAAGGCGCACGTCGCGCAGGAACACGGCCCCCGCATCGGTCAGACTGACTTTGCGGCTGTTGCGCAAAAAAAGCCTGACCCCCAGTTCGGCTTCGAGCTGAGCGATCTGGGCGCTGAGAGGCGGCTGCGAGATGTGCAGACGCTCGGCCGCCCGGGTGAAGTTCAGCTCTTCGGCCAGGGCGACGAAATAGCGTAGTTGGCGTAGTTCCACGGCTGTTTATAGGCAAAAGCTGGCATGCGAGAGGAATTCAATATTGGATCACAAGGCCGGAATGACCGAAGATAGTCTGCCTCTCTTCGAAATCCCATTTTCTCAGGTACACGAAATATGTCCAATACCACCGCCCGCAACTACCGCATCGGCCAGATCGTGCCCAGCTCCAACACCACGATGGAAACCGAAATCCCGCTGATGCTGCGCAGCCGCCAGGAAATGTTCAGCGAAACCTTCACGTTCCACTCCAGCCGCATGCGCATGAAGAAAGTGACGGCCGAAGAGCTCAAGGCCATGGACGCCGATTCCGACCGTTGCGCCCTCGAGCTTTCCGATGCGCGCGTCGATGTGCTCGGCTATGCCTGCCTGGTGGCGATCATGAGCATGGGCCTGGGCTACCACCGCCAGTCCGAAAAGCGTCTGCATGAAGCCACGGCTGCCAACGGCGGCGCCGCCCCCGTGGTCTCGAGCGCCGGCGCGCTGGTGGACGGCCTGCATGCCATGGGCGCCAAGAAAGTCTCCATTCTCACGCCCTACATGAAGCCCCTGACCCAACTGGTCGTCGACTACATCGAAAACGAAGGCATCGAAGTGCAGGATGCGCTGTCGCTCGAAATCCCGGACAACCTCGAGGTCGGCCGCCAGAACCCGCTGGCCCCCGCCGAACACGTCAAGCGCCTCAACACCAAGGGCGTGGACGCCGTCGTGCTGTCGGCCTGCGTGCAGATGCCTTCGTTCCAGTCCGTGCACCAGGTCGAGCAGCAACTGGGCCTGCCCGTGACCACCGCGGCGGTCAGCACCGTGTACCAGATGCTCAAGGTATTGGGCCTGCAGCGCCAGGTTCCCAACGCCGGCTCGCTGCTCTCGGGCCGCTTTTAAGGCGCCGTTCCGTCCTTGACCACCTGCCGCATGCACTCCAGGGCCTGTTCCAGAGACTTCGGGTAGATCTCGTCGTTACGCCAGTACATCGAGACCGAACCGAAGCCATCGAGGTGCAGCGGCAGGATGCGCAACACCTTCATTTCCACAAGCATCACGGTCGCACGGTGCGAGGCCGTGCCGATCACATCGCTGTTGTTGATCATGGCCACATTGGCGATGACCGAATTCGACTCGATGTAATTGGGCGGCATGCTCTGGCCGGCCGCCGCGAGCGCGGTTTCCAGGGCATTCCGTATGGGCGTACGTGCCGGCCAGACCAGCCAGCGGTAGGCGCGCACGTCATCCCAATCGATAGCCGGCCGCTCGAACAAAGGGTGGCCCGGCCGCGCCACCAGATCGATCGGCTCGATGTACAGCACCTCGCTGCTGATGCGGCTTTCGTCCACATGATTGCCGCTGCTACGGCCGATGACGATATCCAGATCCCCCTGCACCAGCAGGGAAAGCAGCCGATCCATCGTGCCTTCGACCAGATCGATGCGCAGGTCGGGCATGCGCTCGGCCAGGGCGAGCACCCCGCGAGGCGCCGCTTCTGAAGCCGCCGCCCCCGAAGCCCCGATGGCAACACGCCCCGCTCCCCCATCGCGCAGCACATTCATGTCCACTGCCGCCCGATCGAGTTGCGCCGTGATGCGCCGCGCATGCGCAATCAGGACCTCGCCATGGGTGGTGGGCGACAAACCCCGGGCATGACGCTCGAACAGGGTCAGGCCGATATCGCTTTCCAGATCCTTGAGCCACTTGGACAGGGCCGGCTGGGTGGTATTGAGCAGCGCCGCCGAATGGCTGAGATTGCGTGTCTGGGCCAGGCTCAACAGAAACCGCAGGTTTCTCAGCCGTATACGGTCGGTCCAGTCAGTCGCCATGCTCCCCCTCCGAATTTTCAACGACGCCCGCAGGTGTCCCGGGTTCAAACTGCCTAGGGTATACCACGATCAAAGAAGTTCGTAAGCCGGTTTATTATCGAAAATCTTTTTTATTTTATAAAATCAAACACGGAGATCCCATGTCTGTCCGCAGCACCCTGCTATCCATCCTGACCATAGGCGCACTCGCCGGCAGTCTCGGCACCGCGGCTTGCGCCGCTGCCTACCCGGAAAAGCCCGTCACACTGATCGTCAGCGCCGTCCCCGGCAGCCCTCTGGATACGCTCGGCCGCATGATCGCCACGGAAGCGGGGCGCGACCTCAATCAAGTCGTCGTCGTGGAAAACAAGCCCGGCGCCTCCGGCACCCTGGGCGCGCAAGTCGCGTCCCGCGCCAAGCCTGACGGATACACGCTGTTGCTGACGCTGGACACCACCGCCACGGTCAACCCCTCGTTCTACAAAAAGAGCGCCTTCAACGCCAACGACTCCCTGACTCCCGTGGCCTTCCTCGGCTCGTTCGGCCAGGTCCTCGTCGCTCCCGCCCATCTCAAGGCAGCCACCCTGAAGGACTTTGTCGAGGAATCGAAGCGGCAGGACCTCAATTACGCCTCCGCCGGCGTCGGCTCGCCCGGTCACCTGACCATGGAGGCCTTCAAGCTTGCGGCCAAGGCCCCCTTGAACCACATCCCCTACCAGGGCAGCCCCGCCGCCTTGAACGACTTGCTGAGCGGACGCGTCGATACCGGCTTCCTGGTGGTCGCCGCCGTACTTCCCCGCATCCAGACGGGCGATCTGAAGCCCTTGGCCGTTTCGGGCAAACGCCGCAACCCCCAACTGCCCAACGTACCGACGCTTTCCGAGACCGGGCTTCCTGGACTGGAGAACTTTGACGCCACCTTCGGCTACCTGATCCTTGCCCCCAAGGACACTCCCGACCCCGTCATCCAGAAATGGAACGGTCTGCTGCACGACATCATGCGCCGGCCTGCCGTCGTCGAGAAGCTGAAGATCCTGGACATCGACCCCGCATTCGAAAGCCCTGCCGCCGCACGCGAGTGGGTCGGACAAAATGCGAAGAAATGGGCGGATGTCATCGAACGCGCCAAGCTGGCCGTCGATCAATAAAGGTCTCAGCCCCCTTCAGCCCTGCCGGCCATCCCCGCAACTGCGGGGCCCCTCAGCCGGCGGCGCCGCCCACTTGATGAGGAAAGCTGAAGGGATTATTATTAATTCATTATCGAAAATAAGTATAATTTTATAAAATCCACATCAGTGAGGCATCGCCATGACCACTACGATCGAAAGCGGCGTCAATTACCGCGAAGATGTCGTCGGACGCGCCAACGTCGAGGACACCCCTGAACTTCTGGCGTATTACGCCGAGTTGGAAAAGCATGAAACCGGCGCGCTCTGGACGGTCGCCAACAAAATCGAGCCCTGGCAGCCGAAATCCAGCTCGGTGCCGGTCATCTGGCGCTATCAGGATCTGCGCGAACACGTGCTGCGTTCGGCCGACCTCGTCTCGCCCGAGAAGGCGGGCCGACGCGTCGTATACCTGAACAACCCGGGTCGGCGCGATGTCGCGGCCGCGGTCGGCTGGCTGTACTCGGGCCTGCAGACCATGCGGCCGGGCGAGCTCGCCTCGGCGCACGCCCACTCAGCCAGCGCGCTGCGCTTCATCATCGAGGGCAGCGGCGCATTCACCATCGTCGACGGGCACCGCATGAACCTCGGCGCCAACGATTTCGTGCTGACTCCCAACGGCACATGGCACGAACACGGCGTCAGCGAAGACGGCACGCAGTGCATCTGGCAGGACGGCCTGGACATTCCGCTCATCAATGCGCTGGAAGCCAATTTCTATGCCGTGCACCCCGACCTGCAGCAGGCGGTCACCTACCCCGTGGAAGACACCACGATGGCCTGGGCCACGGGCACCGGCCTGATGCCGGCCAACGACACCTGGTCCAAGGGCTATTCGCCGCTCTTCAAATACGAATGGGCGCCCACCTACGAAGCGCTCTCGCGCTACGCGAAGGTCACGGACGGCTCGCCGTTCGACGGCGTGATGATGGATTACATCAATCCCAAGACGGGCGGCCCGGTCATGCAGACCATCGGCGCCACCATGCAGATGCTTCGCCCCGGCGAGCACACCAAGGCCCACCGCCACACAGGCAGCATCCTCTACCACGTGGCCAAGGGCCAGGGCTACTCCATCATCAACGGCCAGCGCTTCGACTGGAAGGAACACGATATCTTCTGCGTACCGTCCTGGATGTTCCACGAACACGCCAACGCCAGCCAGACGGAAGACGCCTGCCTGTTCAGCTTCCATGACCTGCCGGTCATGCGCGCTCTGGGCATCTACCGCGAAGAAGCCCTGCAAGACAACGGCGGCCACCAGAAAGTCTGATATCAACCATCAACCGGGCGAAGCGTCGCCCGTCCTACGCAACAAAGGAAGAACTCATGCGTCTCGTTACCTACCGCGCCAATGTCCTGGAAGCCGCCCGCCTGGGCGCCATCGTCGACAACCTGGTCGTCGATCTCGAACTCCTCGGCATGAACACCGGTGTCGACCTGCCGAACGATATGTTGGCCTTCATCGACCTGGGCCCCGCCGCCGTCAAGACCGCCAGCGCCCTGCTCGAAGAACACCGCGGCAATTGGCCCGTCGGCGTGGCGGTGCCCGTGCAGAACGTCAAGCTGCTTGCACCCATTCCCCGCCCACGCAAGAACATTTTCGGCATCGGCCTCAACTACGTCGAGCACGTCGAAGAGTCCAGCCGCTCGCTGGACACCTCGGCCGACCTGCCCAAGCAACCCGTGATCTTCACCAAGCCGCCCACGACCGTCATCGGCGAGGGCGATTCGGTCCAGCACAATGCCAAGATCACGCAACAGCTCGATTGGGAAGTCGAATTGGCGGCCATCATCGGCACCCGTGCCACCCGCATCGAAGAGAAAGACGCCCTGTCCTACGTGTTCGGCTACAGCGTGATGGTCGACATCAGCGCCCGCGACAACCGCCGCGCCGGTCAGTGGGTCTACTCCAAGGGCATGGACACCTACGCCCCCTTCGGACCCTGCATCGTCACGGCCGATGAAATCCCCGACCCCCAGGCGCTCGATCTGTGGCTCACCGTGAACGGCGAAGTCAAACAGAAATCGAACACCAAGTTCATGCTGTTCAATGTCGCCCACCTCGTCGCCGACATCAGCGCAGGCATCACGCTGGAGCCCGGTGACATCATCGCCACCGGCACGCCCGCAGGCGTTGGCGCAGGCCGCACCCCCCAGGAATGGCTGTGGCCGGGCGACGTCATCGAAGCGCACGTCGAAGGCATCGGCACGTTGCGCAACCCGGTCGTCGCCATCTGATCGCAGTCCCTGAATCGCGCTGAGAGGAAATCCATGCTGAACCTGCCTGTCGTCAAAGTCGCCGCCGTCCAGGCGGCCCCCGTATTCCTGGACACCGCCGCCACCGTGGACAAGGTGTGCCGGCTCATCGGGGAAGCCGCCGGCAACGGCGCCTCCCTGGTTGCCTTCCCCGAGGTGTTCATCGCGGGGTATCCATACTGGAACTGGATCATGACGCCAGTGCAGGGCAGCCCCTGGTTCGACAAGCTCGCCCGCAGCGCGATCGAGATTCCCGGTCCTGAAATCCATCGCGTCGCCCAAGCCGCCCGCGAGCACAATGTGCATGTCGTGGTCGGCGTGAACGAACGCAGCAAGACGGGGATCGGCACGCTGTACAACACCCTGGTGTTCATCGGGCCCGACGGCAAGCTGCTGGGCCGGCACCGTAAGCTGATCCCCACGTGGGCCGAAAAACTGACCTGGGCCAATGGCGACGGCGCCTCGCTGCGCGTCTACGACACCGCCATCGGCAAGCTGGGCGGCCTGGCCTGCGGAGAAAACACCAACACCCTGGCCCGTTTCAGCCTGCTCGCCCAAGGCGAACTGCTGCATGTGGCCAGCTACATCGCTCTGCCGGTCGCGCCGCCCGACTACGACATGGCCGAAGCCATCAAGGTGCGCGCCATGGCGCATTCCTTCGAGGGCAAGGTCTATACCGTGGTGTCGTGCTCCACGGTCTCCGAAGAGATCATCAATGCCTTCACGCCCTCGCACCCCGAAGCCGAAGCACTCTTGCGCCGCAAGAACAGCGCGTTCTCCGGAGTGATCGGGCCGGACGGACGCCTGGTTGGCGAGCCCCTGATCGATGCGGAGGGCATCGTGTATGCCGACGTGGACCTTGGCAAGTGCATTCAGCCGCGGCAGATGCACGACATCGTCGGGCATTACAATCGCTTTGACATTTTCGATCTGCGTGTAAACCGTCGTGCCCAGCAAGCCGCGTCGTTTTCCGATCAGGCTGAAGGCGCCTCGCTGGACTACGACGAAGACGCCGATCTTCAGACGGGCGCGGATCTTTGATTCCATGTTTTCCCGTTGATTGCCACCCATCGCATCCATGAACGTAACCGTCACCGACGAGTCGCCCTCGGGCAAGACCGCAACATTGGCTGAACAGGCGTACAAGGCACTGAAGCACGACATCATGTCGGGTGCCCTGCACCCTGGACAGCCATTGCGGCTGGAGTTCCTCAAGCAACGGTATCAGCTCAGCTTCTCGCCCCTGCGTGAAGCCCTGAACCGCCTGCAAAGCGAGCGTCTGGTGGACGCATTCGCCCTGAAAGGTTTCCGGGTATCGCCACTTTCCCTTGAGGAGATGCGCGATTCGATCGATACGCGCATTTTTGTGGACTGCGAAGCGTTGAAGCGCTCCATCGAGCACGCCAGCGACACCTGGGAAACCCAGGTGGTGGCCACCCTGCACGCACTGGAAATCGCCACGCAACGCAAGGCGGCAGCGGTCCCGGCGACCTCATCCGCCATGGCCTCCGCGCATGCCCCGCCCCCCTCGTCGGCCGCATCGCCGGGATCCGCCTCGCCATCCCCGCGAAAGCGGGGATCCACGCCCGCTCTGCCCCCTTCCGACCCCGCCGAATCGCTTTACGACCTTCTTGAAGAACGGCATCTTGCCTTTCACCAGGCATTGATCTCCGGGTGCAACTCTCGCTGGCTGCAAGAGTTCTCGATGCGCCTCTATGTGCAGACTGAACGCTATCGCCGTCCGGTATTGCTGCGTGCCTTGGGCACCGATCCCGAACGCGACGTCGGACGCGAACACGAAGCTATCGTCCAGGCCGCGCTCAAGCGAGACATCGCCACAGCGACCTCCTTGCTGGCCGAACACTACCGGCAGACCGGCCGCCTGATCGAGAAATCCCTATCCGCCTGACAGGCGGTATGCACAATCGACAAATAAGCAAATCCCGGCTTTCGCCGGGATTGCGCAGGCACGCAAAGATGGTAAGGGGGCGCGGATAACGCCCCCCTTTCGCGCCTCAAACGCCCAGATACTGATTGACCAGCTCGGGTTGCTCCATGAGCTCGTTGGAATTGCCTGTCCAGACGATACGGCCCTTTTCGATCATGTTGTGGCGATCGACCAGGTGACGCATTTCCTTGAGGTTCTTGTCAATGAGCAGAATGGTCTGACCTTCTGACTTGAGCTGGTTGAGGCATGCCCAGATTTCCTGGCGAATGACCGGAGCCAGCCCTTCGGTGGCCTCGTCCAGAATCAGCAGACGGGGATTGGTCAACAAGGCGCGGCCGATGGCCAGCATTTGCTGCTCGCCCCCGGACAGGGTGCGGGCCGACTGGTTGCGGCGTTCTTTCAGCCGAGGGAACAGGGCGAACACCCGATCGAGCGTCCATTGCCCCTTGTGCTCGTTACGCTCTGTGGCAACCAGGTTCTCGTAGACGGAGAGCGAACCGAATACGTGACGTCCCTCGGGCACGAGCCCGAAGCCCAGCCGGGCGATGCGATGAGGACGCATGCCGTTGAGGGTCTTGCCATCGAACGTGATGCTGCCGCCTTGCAGGGGCAGCATGCCCATGAGCGTGCGTACTGTGGTGGTCTTGCCCATGCCGTTGCGCCCCAGCAGCGAAACGACCTGATGGGCGGGGATTTCGATGTTCAGGCCGAACAGCACCTTGCTGGCGCCATAGCCCGATTGCAGATCTTGAGCCTTCAACATATTAGCCTTCTCCGAGATAGGCTTCACGGACTTCCGGGTGCTCGCGTACCTCGTCGGGAATGCCGGTGAAAATAGGCTTGCCGTAGACGAGCACGGTGACCCGATCGGCAAGCGCAAACACGATGTCCATGTCATGCTCGACCAGCAGCATGGCGTACTGGCCCTTGAGATCCTGCAAGATGTCCTTCATGAGCAAGGACTCTTCAGCACCCAGGCCGGCCATGGGTTCATCGAGCAGCAGTATCGACGCGTTCAGCGACAGCGCAATGGCCAACTCGAGCTGGCGCTTTTCTCCGTGGGCAAGATTCGCGACCTTCTCGTTGGCACGGTGCAGCAACCCCACCTTTTCGAGGGCCGCCTTGGCCGGCTCGCGCAGTTCGGGATCCTTGCGCGCATTGCGCCACAGGTTGTAGCGTTTGGACGACTGGGCCTGCACCGCCATGGCCACGTTGTCCTCGGTCGTGAACTCGTTGTAAAGCTGGCTGATCTGGAACGAGCGCGCCAGCCCCGCGGCCGCGCGGCGATGGGCCGGCACACGCGTGATGTCGCGGCCATCCAGCAGGATATGCCCCGAATCGGGCATGAGTTCGCCGCTGATCTGCGAGATCAGGGTCGTCTTGCCCGCCCCGTTGGGGCCGATCAGCGCATGCAACTCGCCCTGGCCTACCGAGATGCTGGCATCGTTGGTGGCAATCAAGGCACCAAAGGTCTTGCGCAGATTGCGAATTTCAAGCTTAGGCGTATTAGTCATGGCTCTTGCTCCCTGCCAGCCAGCCGAAAAGCCCGCGCTTGCTGTACAACACGACCAGGACCAGCACAGGCCCCAGGAAAAGCATCCAGTTCTCGGTCCAGGCCGTAAGGACCTGCTCCAGGCCCAGGTAGACCGCCGCCCCGAGGATAGGGCCGAATATGGTGCCCATGCCGCCCAGAATGATCATGGCCATGAACTCGCCGGACTTCAACCAGGCCGCCATGTCGGGGCTGGCATACAGAGCATAGTTGGCCCACAAGGCGCCTGCCAGACCAGTGCCCGCCGCCGAGATCACGAACGCGGTCAGCTTGTAGCGCATGGGCGCATAGCCCAGGTTGATGCTACGGCGTTCGTTCTGCTTGAAGCCGCGCAGAACCATGCCGAAGGGCGAATTGACGATACGGCGGCAGATCCATACCCAAAGCGCCAACAGGAAGAAGCACACGTAATAGAAGACCGTGGCGTTCCCCAGATCCAGCCCGGGCAGCACATTGCGCACCGACACCGACAAGCCGTCGTCCCCGCCATAGATGACCAGGCCCACGAGCACGAAATACAGCATCTGGGCAAACGCCAGAGTGATCATGATGAACTGCACGCCCGATGTTCGCAGGGACAGAAACCCCATGACCAGCCCCACCAAACCGGCCACCACCATGGCCAGAGGCCAGAGCACGAGCGCCGAATGGGAGCCCGCCCAGCCCAGAATGGTTTCCCCGGCATCCATGTGGAAACCCACGATGGCGATCAGGTAGCCCCCCAGCCCGAAAAAGGCAGCGTGTCCGAAGCTGACCATGGCCCCATAGCCCAGGACGAGATCGAGGCTGACCGCCGCCAGCGCGTAGATGACGAAACGCGTCGCCATATTGATGATGAAACTGTTGCTCAGCCCATTGGCAATGGCCGGCACCAGCAGCAAAATGGCGAAAATGACGCCAACAACCAGGTATTTTCTGTTCATTTTTACTATCTTTGCGCCGGAATGAGACCACGGGGCTTGACCAGCAGAACCACCGCCATCAGGATGTAAATGCTCGCCGACACCAGGCTGGAGCTGATCGAATCGCTGTACTCGGGCGGCAGCAGCTTGGACATCCAGATGGGGATGAATGCGCGGCCGAAAGAGTCCGTCATGCCGACCAGCAGCGAACCGAGCAAGGCGCCACGCACCGAACCCACGCCACCGACCACAATCACCACGAAGGTGGTGATCAGCACTTTTTCACCCATGCCGATCTCGACCGCCAGCAAGGGGGCCGCCATCACGCCGGCAAAGCCGCACAGCAAGGCACCCAGGCCGAACACCAGCATGAACAGCCGGCGAATATTGATGCCCAGGGCTTCGACGATTTCGCTGTCGTCCGCCCCGGCGCGCACCAGCATGCCCACCTTGGTACGGGAAATCAGGTACCAGAGGCCAATGGCCACAAACACCCCGGCGCCGATAAAGGCCAGACGCATCACGGGATAGTTGAGACCCGGCAGAATCTGCACGGAGCCGGACAGCAATTCGGGGATGGCCACGAAAGGCGGGCTGCGCCCGAAAACGAGGGTGACCAGCGCGTTCGTGAACAGCATGATGCCCAGCGTCGCCAGGACCTGATCAAGGTGATCGCGCTGATACAGACGATTGATGACCAGGCGCTCGACGACCAGCCCGTACAGACAGGCGCTGACGACGGCCGCCAGGATGGCCACCAGGAAAGAACCGGTGGAAGCGACAGCCGCCGCGGCGCAGAACGCACCCACCATATAGAACGAGCCGTGCGCCAGGTTCACCACGTTCATGATGCCGAAGATCAGCGTCAGGCCCGCCGAAAGTAGAAAAAGCAGCGCACTGTACTGCAGGCCATTCATGGCCTGTTCAACCAACATATACATAGGTCGTATCCGTTACGACCACACCCCGGCCGGCACAAAACCGGTCGGGGTGTGGGCGATCAGCCGCGAGGGCTTATTTGTCCATCTGGCACTGCGACGCGTAAGGATCGGTATGATCCTTGGCGATGCCGCTGATGGGTTTGTAGTCGAGCTTGCCGTCGGCGCCGCGCACCACCTGCACCAGGAACCAGTCCTGGATCGGGTATTGGTTGGAGCCGAACTTGAACTTGCCGCGAACGCTTTCGAACTCGGCCTTGCGCAGCGCGGCGCGGAACTCGTCGGGCTTGCCCTTGACGTCGCCGTTCACCGCTTTGAGAGCCGAGCCGATCAGGCGGGCCGTGTCGTAGGATGTTGCCGCGTAGACCGTGGGACGACGCTTGTATTCCTTCTCGAACGCAGCCACGAAATCCTTGCTGGCCTTGTTGTCCTGGGCAGCAGTCCACTGCGTGCTCAGGTAGAAGCCCTCGCCGGCATCGCCGGAGGCGGCAAGCATGCGGTCATCCATGGAATAGAGGGGGGTGACCATCTTCACGGTCTTGTTCAGACCCGAGTTGGCAAACTGCTTGGCAAAGTTGATGCCGGCGCCACCGGGCAGGAACTCGAAGATGCCATCGGGTTGCAGCGAGCGGATACGGGCCAGCTCAACCGAGAAATCGGACTGATCAAGCTTGGTGTAGATTTCGGCCAGGATCTCGCCCTTGTAGGCGCTCTTGAAGCCGGTCAGCGCATCGCGGCCAGCCTGGTAGGCAGGCGCCATGATGACAATCTTCTTGACGCCCAGCTGGTTGGCAGCCATCGCGGCGGTATCGCTGTACGAGTCGTTCTGCATGGCCACCGAGAAGAAATTGGGGCTGCATGCCTTGCCGGCGAAGTTGGAGGGACCGGCGTTCAGGCTGACGTAGAAGCCGCCATCTTTGACGACGGACGGCACCACAGCAACCAGCACATTGGAGAAGTTGATGCCCGTGAAGACGCGCACGCCTTCCTGCAGCATTTTCTCGGCCGACTGCTTACCCGAACCGGGCTTGAGACCGTCGTCCTCGACGATGAGATCGACAGGCACGCCACCCAGCTTGCCGCCGCCCTCTTTGATGGCCAGCGCAAAAGCATCGCGCTGGTCTTCGCCGATGTAACCGGCGGGCGTGGACAGGGTGCCGATGAAGCCGATTTTCACCGGGTCTTGTGCGTGGGCGATGAAGGCCGCAGCCGACAAGGCCAAACCAACCCCCAACTTCTTGAATTGTTTCATGCAGAGTCTCCTTAGCTTAGATATGCACAGTAACAGATTTTATATAATTTTAGTTTTTATATAAACAACCCTGGCTAATTAAAGTAGGCGTCGCTTCCCTGTTTCTGCAGGAATGACCAACAGGGCTGACGCTGCGTCTCTTGATCATGCCAGCCCGATCGTCATTCCTGTTTGACTCCCGTCATGCTTTCCTCGTCATGCCTGCGAAAGCAGGCACCCACGCAAACTGGTGGCCCCACTTTCGCGGGATGACGACAGTCCGGTCAACGCGGTTCCAGGCAGTTTTCCTTGCGCCAGCCATACAGCCATTCGAGACGTTCGTAGAACTGGTCTTGCGTCTTGCCTTTCCAGAGCAGGTTGCGGACCGTGCGCTCAACGCCTTTGGCATGATAGATACGGCCCATCTCGCGGGTCGACCAGACCACCCGCGCGGTGCGCGGACAACGGACGGACTCATACAGCCGGAATGCCGCATCGAAATCACCTTTGCAACGCGCCACCGCCTCGCCCAGCGTAACGGCATCCTCCAGGGCCATGCAAGCCCCTTGAGCCATGTATTGCGCCATCGGGTGTGCGGCATCACCCAGGAGCGTGCAGCGGCCTTCGCCCCAGGAGTCCACCGGGTCGGCGTCAGCCGTCGCCCAACGCCGCCAGGAGGTGGGACGATCCAGCATCTGGCGAGGGCGCGGGTGGATGCCTTCAAAGTAAGACAGCACTTCTTCCTTGCTGCCGTCGGTGACGCCCCACTCTTCCTGCTCGCGGCTGTGGAAGGTGACGACGAGGTTGTACTGCTTGCCCCCGCGCAAAGGGTAGTGCACCAGGTGGCAGCGCGGGCCGGCCCAGAGCATGGGCGCGTTCACGCGCAGATCCTCGGGCATGTTCTCGAGGTCGACCACCGCGCGGTACACGACGTGGCCCGTGACGCGATGATGGCGGCCGATGGTCTTTTCGCGGATGACCGACTTGACCCCATCGCAGCCCACCACGGCGTCGGCCTTGTAGACGCCGCCGTTGGTATCAATGACCTCGACCCCGTCGGGGCCGATCTTCACGTCCGACACATGGGTGGAGGTGCGGAACTGGATGTGCGGATTGTCCTGAACGGCCTCAAGGATGGAAAGGTGGATGTCCGCACGATGGATCACACCGTACGGCCCCCCAAAACGCGTACGGAACTTCTCGCCGGTCTCGATGCGCACGACCTCGGCGGCATCGACCGCATCCATCATGATGATGTGATCCGTGAAGACGGCGCGCTTGCGCGCCGCCTCGCCGGCACCCAGCGCATCCAGAGCGTTGAAGGCGTTGGGTCCGAGCTGGATCCCCGCGCCGATCTCGCCGATATGCTCCGCCTGCTCGAGCAGCAGCACCTCGATGTCCTGGCGAGCCAGCGACAGCGCAGCCGCCAGCCCTCCGATCCCGCCACCGACGACAATTACCTTCTGTCTTGCGTTTTGATTGCTCATTCTGAGTCCACCTTGTTTCGTACCTTGCCTCAACCCGCCGAGTCGAGGCGGGCCGTCTCCAGGCGCCGCGAGCCGGCGGCCGCCGGCCCGGGTACCTGGCGCATCACTTTTGGAAATCCGGCTGCTGTGCCGGTGCCGCCTTCTGGAAGGCAGGCAGGGTGTTGCAATGGTTGTACACGGCCATGATGCGCGGGTAGCTTTCAACGTCACAACCCATGCGCAGGGCATTGGCCACCTGTGGCACCAGGCAGCAATCGGCCAACGACACCTGGCCGCCCACGCAGAACGACCCGGACTGGGAACGCTCGAGCAAGGCTTCGAGCGACTTGAATCCCTCAGCGATCCAGTGGTGATACCACTGGTTCTTTTTCTCCTCCGACACGCCCATTTCACCGATCAGGTAGCGCAGAACCCGCAGATTGTTCAGGGGGTGCATGTCGCAGGAAATGAGATTGGAGATCTCGAGCACCCGGGCGCGCTGCTGCAAATCCAGCGGAACCAGGCGCGGTTCGGGAAACTTGTTGTCCAGATAGTCGATGATGGCCATGGACTGGCCGAGCTGGAAGCCATCGTCGTCGATCAGCGGCACACCGGCGCTGGGGTTCTTTGCCACATAGCCGGCCTCTTTGTGCTGCATCACGCGGATGTTCACAGGCAGCAGGGTGTGATCGATGTTCTTGAGCGCCAGCGCGATTCGCACGCGATAGGACGTCGAGCTGTTGAAAAAGCTGTAGAGCTCCATGGTCAGACGACCTCAACCTTGATTTCACCCAGGCCTTCGACAGCGCCGACCATGGTCTGGCCAGCCACCACCGGGCCCACGCCTTCGGGGGTGCCGGTATAGATGAGATCGCCCGGCTCGAGACGGAAATACTTGGACAGGTAGCTGACCGTCTCGGCCACCGACCAGATGAGCTTGTCGATGCTGCTCGACTGCTTGCGCACGCCGTTCACGTCGAGCGTGATGGCGGCTTTTTCCAGGTGGCCGGACTGGGCGACCGGATGGATGGGGCCGATGGGAGCGCTTTCATCGAAGGCCTTGCCCAGTTCCCAGGGGCGGCCCATTTCGCGCATTTTCATCTGCAGGTCACGGCGCGTCATGTCCAGGCCCACCGCATAACCCCAGACGTGGCTCAGGGCGTCCTCGACGGAAATGTTGCTGCCGCCTTTGCCGATCGCCGCCACCAGTTCGATTTCGTAGTGGTAGTTGGAGGTTTCGGCAGGGTACGGCACTTTCAGCGTGTCGCCGTAGGCCACCGGCTTGACGGCGTCGGCCGGCTTGCAGAAGAAGAACGGCGGTTCGCGATCGGGATCGAAACCCATTTCACGGGCATGCGCGGCATAGTTGCGGCCGACGCAATAAACACGGCGAACGGGGAAGCTGTCGCCGCTGCCGACCACGGGCACGGAAACGATAGCGGGAGGCGTCACGACATAAGACATGGCAAATTCTCTCGAAAAACAGAATTGATAATAAAAAAGATCCGGGCGGACACTTCGGCGTCAGCCCAGGCGCTCTTCGCGCAGCAAGCCCAAGGCATGCTGGATGGGACGATCGGAGAAACTGAACAGCACGACCTCCTCGGCCGACTCCAGCTCAATGGTCTGCCACGAGGGCGCCACAAAAACGTCGCGCGGAGCAAACGAGAACTTCTGCCCTCCGATGGTGGCGGTGCCGTGACCTTCTACGACACTGAACACGGTCGCATCGGTCGTGCGGTAAGCCTTGCCCTGGAAACCCGCAGGCAGCAGCTGCATGAAGGTCGCCATGGTGGGCATGGCGTATCCGCCCGTGGCCGGGTTGACGTAGCGCATCTTCACGCCATCCCAGGCGTCGATGTCGCCATGGCGCTGCAGATGATCCAGCGCTTCGCGCGTACGAGCGTAAGGATAATTGAAGATAGGCGACGTCTTGACGCTGGGCTCGAAATTGACCGGCAGCATGTTGTAGCCATAGCGATACAGGCTGTTGCCTTCGGGGCGCGAGATGGGCTGGACCGGCTCCGGATAATTTTCGGCGAACCCCGCGCCGATCGTGCGGATGAAGGGGATATCCAGACCATCGAGCCAGACCACAGACTCGCCGCCATCGGCCACGGCCTGGTTGCCATGGTCATGCCAGGTCCAGGACGGGGTGATGATGAAATCGCCCGGATGCATGGTGGTGCGTTCGCCATCGACAGAGGTGTACGCGCCGCTGCCTTCGACGATGAAGCGCAGCGCCGATTGCACGTGGCGATGGCTGGGGGCGATTTCGTCGGGCAGGATGAGCTGCAGGCCTGCATACAAGGTCGGGGTGATCGCGGACTGGCCGCGCAATGCGGGGTTCTCGAGAACCAGCACACGGCGCACGGCCTCTTCGGCAGTGATCAGCGTGCCCGATTCCATGATGTCGGCGCGAATGGCCTCATACTGCCAGTGTGCGGGCACGCAATCCGTGACGGGCTGTTTCGGCACCAAGGCATGCAGGGACTCCCAAAGCGGGGTCATGCCTTTCTTGTCGATGCGCGCGTAATATGCCTCGCGCGCGGCCTGGTTTACTGCGACGGTATCCATGATGTCTCCGATACGGGCGCACGGCGAGTTCACGACATGCCATCGTGGATGCCCTTCTTCCGCGCTTTCGCAAGGCCGGGCACGACGTACGCCTCAGTTTATGGAAAGCCTGGTTCCAGCGATTCCTGCAAAAACGGGAACCGCATCATATTCTCGGCATCCCCGCAAGGGCGGGAATCGGCCTTGCGGCCTCGATGAGCCAGACTATTCCGTTGTGGACCAAGTACGACTATACGTCTTTTGCCTGCTTCGGTGGGCATTTCGGCATACGTTTAATGATGAAATATTTATATCATCAATACAAAAAACAATATACCTAGTTAAGGCAAGGATGATCGTCCACTACAACATATCAGGACTCAACCCACCCAAGCTCGCGGCTGAGACGCGTCGTCAGCTCTAGTAGCTTGCGTGCCGGCAAATCCGAAGCCGTATCCTTGAGTTGGCCCATCGCCCCCACAACGGTGATGACCGCTACCGGCAAGCCCGCGCGATCGAGCACAGGCGACCCGACCGCGGTAAAGCCCACCAGCAGTTGCCCGCGGCCCCGCGCCAGCCTCGTGGCACGGATCTCCTCGAATGACAAATCGTCGCCCGCCTCGATCAGCCACTCTCCCATCATCTTGCGTTCGCGCCTGGCAATGGCCGCCGTGGCCGCTTTCGGCATGAAGGCCGCGAATACCCGGCCACTGGCGGAAGTAAGCAAAGGCAGGACACTGCCCACCCGGATCTCGAGAACCGTGCGGTTACGGCCATCGATCCGATCAACGATCGTCGGCCCGTGCGAGCCCCAGACGGCGAGGAACACGGTAAAGCCAAGGCTTTCCGCCAATGCGGCCATTTCTCCCCGCACCATGTGGATGACATCGATTTTTTCAAGCGCCGCCAATCCAAGCTTGAGCGCCGCCGGGCCAAGACCGTACTGGCCGGTAGAAGGGTCCTGACGGACCATGCCCAGCTCCAGAAAACTGATGAGATAGAAACGAAGCTTGCTGGCCGGCATGGCCGTCGCCTGGGACAGGGCTTTGAGGCTCATGGGCGCCGGCGCATCAGCCAGGCACTGGAGGATATTGAACCCAATCACCACCGACTGAATGCCTCGGGGCTTGCGATTATCGGGGGTCGTGACCTCGGGATCGATATCACCGGGACCGAGATGCGTCTCCTCTTGTTTCATGATGCCTTCTCTTTGCAGGTATTTCAGATCGAACATATGCGCTCAAAGGCAAATGATGACACGAGATCAAGGAAAGAGGCGCCTCGATGGCGCCCCTTTCCCCACCTGGGTCGAAATTCATCAAGCCCTACGCGGCAGACTTGATGGCCTTGCACTGTGACGCATAGTGGTCAGCGTAATCGCTTGCCACCGTCTGTCTGGTCTGGAAGCCCAGGGAGCCATCTGGCAACTTCACGGTTTCACGCAAGTAATAGTTCTGGATCGGCATGTGATTGTCGTTAAAACGGAAGTTGCCCCGCACTGATTCGAACTTGGCGGCCTTCAGGGCACGCCGCATGGCGGCCAGATCATCGATCTTACCCCCTGTCGCAACTACGGCGCTGTTGATCAGCATGGCCGTATCGTAGGCGCCGGCCGCATATTCCGACGGCTGGTAACCATAGCGCTTCACAAATGCTTCGACGAACTGCCGGTTGCGCGGATTGGGCAGGTCTTCGACATACTGCGAGACGCCCAGCGTGCCTGTCGCAGCCCGGCCGATCGCCTTCAAGGTGGAATGATCCACCGTGTAAACCGAGTACAGCGGAATCTTGCCCGACAGCCCCGCCTGGGCCCATTGCTTGACAAAGTTGATCGCGTTGCCACCCGGCATGAAGACGAACACCGCTGCCGGATTGGCTGCGCGGACCTGGCTCAGCTCTGTGGCGAAATCGACCTGAGCAAGCTGCGTATAGACCTCGCCCACCGGCTCGGCTCCATAGCCGCGCTTGAACCCCGCGATCATGTCCTTGCCGGCCTGGTAGTTAGGCGCAAGAACATAGACGCTGGATGCCTTCTGCTCCTTGAGATAGCGCCCCAGGGATTCGGCCGCACCGTCGTTCTGCTGGCCCACATTGAAATAATTGGGATTGCACTGCTCACCCGCCAGCACAGAAGGGCCGGGGTTCGAGCTGATGAGCAACTTGTCGGCCTTGACCACGGTGTCGAGCGAGGCCAGAAGCACGTTCGAGAAATTGAAGCCGGCCACGATATCGACCTTATCCCGATCGATCATGCGCTCGACAACTGACTTGGCGATATCGGGCTTGAGCTGATCGTCGCCGTACTCAACCTTCACAGCCAGGTTCCCCATCTTGCCGCCGAGCTGTTCTATGGCCAGGTCAAAGGCCTCCCGGTACTGCTTGCCCAGCACACCGCCGGGCCCCGAGAAGGTATTTACGTAGCCGATCTTGATTTCATCGGCGGCATGGGCGCTGCCTGCCACTATCAATGCCGCCGCGAGTCCTGCCACTCGAAATCTGTTTTTCATGTCTCCGTCCTCCGGTTTTTATAAACAACATAGTTGCCGACGAACAATACTATTAAATTTTTTTGAAGAAATTTGGTAATTTCCCTAAATTACACGACCCGCTTTATGTATATATAGTTGCATCACGACAATAGTGTTGCAATAAAAATTCCTCGCGACACCATAAAAGACCAGAGGCACCGACCAGTAAGGAGACAAAATGGGGGTCGTGTTCGAGCAGTTGCTGAATGCCCTGCAACTGGGGCTATCGCTATTCATCATCGCGGCCGGGCTAACCCTGGTCTTCGGCATCATGGGCATGCTGAACCTCGCCCATGGCTCGCTCTACATGCTGGGCGCCTACTTCTGCGCGGCGCTGTGGGCCTATACCGACCACTTCGCGCTTTCGGTCGTAGGCGCCATTGCCGGCACGGCCCTCGTCGGCGCCGCCATGGAATGGCTGATCTTGCGTCGGCTCTACGAGCGCGATCACCTTGATCAGGTACTTGCCACATTCGGCCTGATTCTTTTCTTCAATGAACTGGTACGCATGATCTGGGGCGCAGGCGCCTTATATATCGACATCCCCGAACTGCTCATAGGCAGCGTCGACCTGCCCGGGGGCGGCAGCTTCAATGCGTACCGTCTCGTGTTGATTCTGGCCGGGTTCCTGCTGGCCGCGGCACTCTGGTGGTTGGTGGTCCGCACCCGACTCGGCATGAAGATCCGCGCCGTGGCCTCGCAACGCGCTGTCATGCCTGCGATGGGCATCAATACCTCCACGCTCTCCGCAGTGGTGTTCGCGCTCGGCGCCGCGCTCGCCGCCGTCGCCGGCGCGCTGACCGCGCCCCTCTATTCCGTGCAATCGGGCATGGGCGACGCGCTGCTCATCCAGAGCATGCTTGTTCTGGTGATCGGGGGCATCGGCTCAGTGCGAGGCGCCTTCCTTGCAGCGCTGCTCGTCGGAGTCGTCGACACCATCGGCCGCCTGCTGCCGGGCACCATCGGCGCGCCCAACAGCATCGGCGATGTGTCCGTCTATCTGCTCATGATCGCCGTGCTCAGCTTCCGGCCCGACGGCCTGTTCACGCGAAACTGATTCCCGGATCCAGGAACCCACCATGACGCTTCAAACAAAGACCGCCCCCGTGCCAGCACTTCCTCCAGACTCGAGACGGGTCATTCCCGGCACTGCACACTTCCGCCCGGGACTGTCAGCACAAGGCTGGGCTACGCTGATCCTCCTTGCCCTCCTGGTGCTGCTGCCCATCGTTTCGACCATGCTGGGCCAGGATTACCTCATCACGCAGTTCCGGCGCATCATGATCTTCGCGCTGGCCGCTCTCAGCCTGAACCTCATACTTGGCTACGGAGGAATGGCCTGTTTCGGGCAGGCGGCGTTCTTCGGGCTCGGCGCGTACGCCGTGGCCTTTCTCAATGTCGGGGCCTCACAGCCGGCATCCGGCATGGTGGCCGCCTTCTTCGCCGATCCGGTCGTATCATGGATCACGGCAGCGATAGCGGCCGCACTCGTGGCCTGCATCATCGCGGCGGTCAGCCTGCGCACCAAGGGCGTGTCCTTCATCATGATCACCCTTGCCTTCGCGCAGATGCTGTACTTCGTTTTCATTGGTTTGAAGAGCGCCGGTGGCGACGACGGGCTGCGCTTCAGTGCCCAGACGTCCACGCTGCTCGGCATCGGCCTGGATAACTCGACCACCTTCTATTACGTCACGCTCGGCATCCTGCTGCTGGCTCTTTGGCTCACTTGGCGTCTCGTCCGCGCCCGATTCGGCATCGTTCTGCAAGGGATCCGAGACAACGAACGGCGCATGAGGGCGCTGGGCTTCGAGACCTTGCACTATAAGTTCGCCGCATTTGTATTGGCGGCGGCGCTGGCAGGGTTGGCGGGCGGGCTTTACGCTACGCACGAATCGTTCATCAACCCCGCCATCATGCACTGGAGCCGGTCAGGCGAACTCATCGTGATGGTCGTGCTGGGCGGCATGGGCACCGTCGCCGGCCCCATTCTCGGCGCCATCGTCTACCTCACGCTCGAGAAATTCCTGCCCGATATCACTGAGCACTGGGCGGTGTGGTTCGGTCCGGTTCTCGTGCTATGCGTGCTCTACGCTCGGAAGGGGCTCATGGGATCCCTCCCCTCTCACCGCCCAGGCGCCCCTGCCACGGAGAACCGCCATGCTTGAAACACGCGCATTGAAAAAAGCCTACGGCGCACTGCAGGTCACCGATTCGGTCGATCTATGCATCGAAGAGGGCGAACTTCACGCCGTCATCGGTCCCAACGGCGCTGGCAAGACCTCGTTGCTCTCCCAGTTGGCTGGGGAACTCTCACCCGACTCCGGCTCCATCTTGCTGGCCGGCCAGGACATTACGCGGGAATCGATCAGTTGGCGCTGCCGCTCTGGGATAGCCCGGACCTACCAGATCACTTCGTTGCTCAAGAGCTTCAGCGCACTCGACAATGTGCGCATCGCCGCTCAGGGCGTAAACGGCCACAGCTTCAGTTTCCTTGCCCCCATGCGCAAGGAAAAGCTGCTGTGCGACAAAGCCGAGCAAGCTCTTCAGGACGTGGGTCTGGGACATCATGCTCACACGCCCGCCGATGAACTGGCCTACGGCGAGCAACGCCAACTCGAAGTGGCCATGGCCCTCGTCTCGAAGCCCAAAGTCCTTTTGCTCGATGAGCCGACGGCAGGGATGGGCGCCGACGATTCGGGCCGGCTCGTTGAACTGATCCGGCGGCTCAAGGGCAGCCTGACGATCCTGCTGGTCGAACACGACATGAACACCGTGTTCGGACTTGCCGACCGTATCAGCGTCCTCGTGCAAGGACGGCGCATCGTGTGTGGCAGCCCCGAAGAAATCCGCGGCAACGCTGAGGTGCGTCAACACTATCTGGGAGAGGAGCACGGCCATGCTTGAAGTGTCTGGAGTTTTTGCCGGGTACGGCCGCACGGAAGTGCTATTTGATGCTGGGCTGCGTGTAGGCGCCGGCGAATTCGTCACCCTGCTCGGCCGCAACGGCATGGGCAAGACGACGCTCGTCAAGGTGATCATGGGCTTGCTTGGCATGCGCCAAGGGGCGATCACATTCAATAGGGCACCGATCGGCCGCCAGCGGGCCCATCGCATAGCCCAGATGGGTCTGGGCCTCGTTCCCGAAGGCCGGCTGGTCTGCCCCAACTTGACGGTACGCGAGAACCTTATTGCCACGGCCCGCAAGGCACGGCCGGGTGACAAGAGCTCCTGGACCCTGGAGCGTGTCTACGCCTTGTTTCCCCGCTTGGAAGAGCGCCGCCACAACATGGGCAATGAACTCTCCGGAGGAGAGCAGCAGTTGCTGGCGATTGGGCGGGCCCTCATGACCAATCCGGAACTGCTGATTCTCGACGAGGCCACGGAGGGTCTGGCGCCCCTCATCCGACAGGAAGTCTGGAACTGCCTGGACGTGCTGCGCCGCGATGGCCAGTCAGTGCTGTTGATCGACAAGAACATCGATGTGTTGGAACGCATCGCCGACCGGCATTACGTGCTCGAGAAAGGCCGGATAGTCTGGACCGGCACGAGCGCTCAGTTTTCTGGAAGCCGTGCGGCCCTCGAACAGTATCTTGGCGTCTAGCGCTCTGCGGGCGCCAATTCGTGTCACCCAAATAAAGAAACAATGAACGGAGGAAACAATGTTGATCAAGAATGCATGGTATGTGGCCGCATGGGCCCATGAAGTCGGCCAGGCCCCATTCGCACGCCGCATCTGCAATGAGCCTGTCGTCCTGTTTCGCGATCTGACCGCCAACAAGGTGGCCGCGATAGAAGATCGTTGTTGTCACCGCGGTGCGCCGCTCCAGTTCGGCAAAGTCATCGATCGCGGCTTGCAGTGCGGCTATCACGGCCTGGTGTTCAATGGCGAAGGGCAGTGCGTGGAGATCCCCGGACAGGAGAACATTCCCGCCAAAGCCCGGATCCGCAGCTACCCGGTATACGAAAAGGACGAGATCATCTGGATCTGGATGGGTGATCCGGCTCTAGCCAAGGCCGAGGAGATCTTCGATTACCCCTACCACAACGACCACGTCAATTGGCCACACAGGCACGAGATATACCATGTGAAGTCGAACTACACTTTGCTGGTCGACAACCTCATGGATCTCACGCATCTGGCCTATGTGCATGTGGGCTCTATCGGAGGCGATCCCAAGCAGACACACGACGCAAAGATGACGGTCACCCGCACGGATACTGGACTGCGTTTCCAGCGCTGGATGCCCGGATGCACGCCGCCTCCCACGTATACCAAGGCGGTGCCCGGCCTCGCCAACCGGGTGGATCGCTGGCAGGAATTCGAGTTCTTCGCTCCTGGCGTAGTCATCCAATGGACAGGGGCCACCGACGAGAACACGGGCGCGTTCGATGCCAATCCCCAACGTGAGGGTGGCGTATCCATGCGCATCTTCCACGGCCTGACGCCGGAAACGGATACAACCTGCCACTATTTCTGGTCCACGGCAAACGGATATCGGCAAGACGACCCCTCCGCCACCGAGCAGCTTTTCGACGAAATCGCCCGCGCCTTCATGGACGACAAACGCGTGGTCGAGGCACAGCAAGAACGCCTGATGGAGCTCAGCTCGCGCCCCTTGGTGGACATCACTTCCGACGCCGCCCGTGTGCACATGCGCCGGACCCTCGAGCGTATGGCCAAGGAAGAAAGGCTGGTGTGAATCACCCCACGCCCCTGCGCGAGCGGGCTCCCAGCGACAACGGCGCAGGGTCCCATCCAGTCGGGGATGAGCAGAGGGATCCACACAGAAAGACAAAAGCCCCGGAATAAATTCCGGGGCTTTTTTCATGCGACGTCATGGCGGCGCGGCCGCCATGAACAACGCGATCAGATGACGCGAACGGCTTCGATCAGGCGAACAACGTGCCACGACTTGTCGCGGCTGATGGGACGGCCCTCGGCGATTTCGACGGTGTCGCCCTCGTTGTACTGATTGGCTTCATCATGCGCTTTGTACTTGTTGGAGCGGATGATGATCTTGCCCAGCACAGGATGCTTGACACGGCGTTCGACGCGGACGACGACCGTCTTGTCCATCTTGTTGCTGACAACCTTGCCGATCAGGGTACGCTGATTCTTGGCTGCTTGGGTGTTTTGAGTTTCGCTCATTTTACTTTCCTGCCTTCTCAGTCAAAAGGGTGCGGACACGCGCGATATCGCGACGAACCTTGCCCAGTTGGCTGGTGTTGGACAGTTGCTGAGTGGCGCGCTGCATGCGCAGACCGAATTGCGCCTTCAGCAGGCTTTCGAGCTCGGTCTGGAGCTCGGCGGCGTTTTTGGTGCGGAGTTCGCTGGCTTTCATGAAGGTCTCCTTAAGCGCCGACATGACGCGACACGAAGGTCGTCGAAATGGGCAGCTTAGCGGCGGCCAGGCGGAAAGCTTCACGCGCAAGCTCTTCGCTCACGCCTTCCATTTCATACAGCACCTTGCCGGGTTGAATTTCGGCGACCCAGTACTCCGGATTGCCCTTACCGTTACCCATACGAACTTCGGCAGGCTTCTGCGAAATGGGCTTGTCCGGAAAGATGCGGATCCAGATGCGGCCGCCACGCTTGATGTGGCGGTTGATCGCACGACGTGCGGATTCGATCTGGCGAGCGGTCAGGCGGCCACGGCCGGTGGCCTTCAGGCCGAACTCGCCAAACGAAACCTGTGCACCGCGGGTAGCCAGACCGGTATTACGGCCCTTCTGCTCCTTGCGGTATTTTCTGCGAGACGGTTGCAACATGTTTATTCTCCTTCAGGCGCTGGCGCCGCGGCGTCAGGCTTGCGGGGTCCACGGCCACGGCCACCTGCGGGACGACGGCCTTCAGGGCGGTCGCCACGCGGAGCACGGCGGGGACGACGCTCTTCATCGCGAGGAGCGGCGGTCTCGGCCGGCATTTCGCCGTTGGGCAGCATGTCGCCCTTGTAGACCCAGACTTTGATACCGATGATCCCGTAGGTGGTCTGAGCTTCGGACGTACCGTAGTCGATGTTGGCGCGCAGCGTGTGCAGAGGCACACGGCCTTCGCGATACCATTCGGTACGGGCGATTTCGATGCCGTTCAGACGGCCCGAGCTCATGATCTTGATACCCTGGGCACCCAGGCGCATGGCGTTCTGCATGGCGCGCTTCATGGCGCGGCGGAACTGGATACGCTTTTCGAGCTGTTGCGCGATGGAATCGGCAATCAGCTGGGCGTCGGTTTCAGGCTTGCGGATCTCTTCGATGTTGACGTGCACGGGCACGCCCATCAGACGCTGCAGATCGGACTTGAGGCTTTCGATGTCCTCGCCGCGCTTGCCGATCACCACACCAGGACGAGCCGAGTAGACGGTGATGCGGGCATTCTTGGCGGGGCGCTCGATGACGACGCGGCCGACCGAAGCGCTCTTGAGCTTCTTCTTGAGGTATTCGCGAACGCGAATGTCCTCGGCGAGCATGCCGCCGAAGGCCTTGTCGTCAGCGTACCAACGCGAACTCCAGTTGCGGTTTACCGCGAGGCGGAACCCAATCGGGTGTACTTTCTGTCCCATTGCGACTCCTTAAGCGCCGACTTTGACCACAATGTGGCAAGTCTGCTTCTCGATACGGTTACCGCGGCCTTTCGCACGGGCGGAGAAACGCTTCATCGACTGGCCCTTGTCCACATAGATCGTGGTGACTTTGAGTTCGTCGATATCAGCGCCGTCGTTGTGCTCGGCGTTGGCGATCGCGGACTCAAGAGCCTTCTTGAGGATGCCCGCGGCTTTCTTGGGCGTGAAAGTCAGGATGTTCAGCGCATGGGCGACCGACTTGCCGCGGATCATGTCCGCAACCAGGCGAGTCTTCTGAGCCGAAATATGGACTCCACGGATAATTGCAGTAGTTTCCATCACTTACCTCTTGGCCTTTTTGTCCGCGGCGTGACCCTTGAACGTACGGGTCAGGGCGAACTCGCCGAGCTTGTGACCGACCATGTTCTCGTTGATGTAAACGGGAACGTGCTGGCGACCGTTGTGCACAGCAATCGTCAGCCCAATGAACTCGGGCAGGATGGTGGAACGGCGCGACCAGGTTTTGATCGGCTTCTTGTCTTTGCCCTCGACGGCTGCATCGACCTTTTTGATCAGATGCGCGTCGACGAATGGGCCTTTTTTGATCGAACGTGACATTTGGTTCGCCCCTTACTTGCGCTTGCGACGCGAGACAATCATGTTGTCCGTGCGCTTGTTAGAACGAGTCCGATAGCCCTTCGCCGGGGTACCCCACGGGCTGACAGGCTCACGGCCCTCGCCGGTACGGCCTTCGCCACCACCGTGCGGGTGGTCGACCGGGTTCATGGCCACGCCACGGACCGTCGGACGCACACCACGCCAGCGCACGGCACCGGCTTTGCCGATCTGGCGCAAGCTGTTTTCTTCGTTGCCCACTTCGCCGATGGTTGCACGGCAATCGATGTGGACGCGACGGACTTCACCCGAACGCAGGCGCACTTGGGCGTAAACGCCTTCGCGAGCCAGCAGCACGGCGGAAGCACCGGCGGAACGCGCAATCTGCGCGCCCTTGCCAGGCAGCATCTCGATGCAGTGGATCGTCGAACCAACCGGAATGTTACGGATGGGCAACGTGTTGCCGGCACGGATGGGGGCATCGGCGCCCGACATCAGTGTGGCACCCACTTCGAGGCCGCGAGGGGCGATGATGTAGCGACGCTCGCCGTCGGCATAGCACAGCAGAGCGATGTGCGCCGTACGGTTGGGGTCGTACTCGAGACGTTCGACCTTGGCAGGAATGCCGTCCTTGTTGCGACGGAAGTCGACGAGACGGTAGTGCTGCTTGTGGCCGCCGCCACGATGGCGAACTGTGATGTGACCGTTGTTGTTACGGCCCGAACCACGGGTTTTCTTTTCGACCAGAGCGGCAAAGGGAGCGCCTTTGTGCAGATCAGGCGAAACCACCTTGATCATGCCGCGGCGACCGGCCGAGGTAGGCTTGACTTTTACGAGTGCCATTTAGTTCACCTCCGTAAAGTCGAGTTCCTGGCCTTCCTTGAGCGAGACATAAGCCTTGCGCTCATTGTTGCGGCGACCCATGAAGCGGCCAAAGCGCTTTTGCTTGCCCTTCTGGTTCAGGACCTGAACCGACTCGACTTCGACTTTGAACAGAAGCTCGACGGCCGCCTTGATTTCAGGCTTGGTAGCGTTGGCTACGACACGGAAAGCGACTTGTTGGTTCTTTTCGGCAACGAACGTGGCCTTTTCGGTCACGACCGGAGCCAGGATAACTTGCATCAGGCGTTCGGCGTTCATCCCAACATCTCCTCGAGTTGAGCGATAGCCGGCTTGGTGATCAGCACTTTCTTGTAGTGGATCAGGGAAAGCGGATCGGCATAACGCGGTTCGACCACGGCAACGTGCGGCAGGTTGCGGGTGGCGAGGTAAACGTTTTCGTCCAGAGCGTCGGTGATGATCAGCACGGATTCCAGACCCATACCCTTGAGCTTGGCGGCAGCCTGCTTGGTCTTGGGCGTGTCGAGCTGGAAGCTGTCGACGACGGCGATACGGTCTTCGCGGGCCAACTGGGACAGGATCGCGCGGATACCAGCGCGATACATCTTCTTGTTGACCTTCTGGGAGAAGTTCTCGTCGGGCGAATTGGGGAACGTACGACCACCCCCACGCCAGATGGGCGAGGAAGTCATACCCGCGCGAGCGCGGCCGGTGCCCTTCTGGCGCCACGGCTTCTTGGTGCTGTGCTTGACCTCGGCGCGATCCTTCTGGGCACGGTTGCCGCTGCGGGCATTGGCCTGGAACGCCACGACGATCTGGTGCACGAGCGCTTCGTTGAACTCACGGCCGAAAACGGTATCGGGCGCGGCAACGGTCGACGACGATTGACCCTGGTCATTCAGGAGCTTGAGTTCCATCGTTAGGCTCCTTTCTTGGCCGACATCTTGACGGCCGGACGCACGACGATATTGGCGTTCTTGTGACCGGGGACGGCACCCCTGACCAGCAACAAGCCACGCGCGGCGTCGACACGGACGATGTCGAGATTTTGAACGGTACGGGTGACGTCACCCAGGTGACCCGACATTTTCTTGCCGGGGAAGATGCGGCCGGGATCTTGCGCCTGGCCGATGGAACCCGGGACGCGGTGCGAACGCGAGTTACCGTGGGAAGCACGCTGGGCGCCGAAATGGTGGCGCTTGATGGTACCGGCAAAGCCTTTACCGATCGTGGTGCCCGTGACGTCCACTTTCTGGCCGGCTTCGAAAATGCTTTCGACAGCCAGCACGGAGCCAGCCGTGAATTCGGCAGCCTTGGAGGGATCGAGACGGAATTCCTTGAGGATGCTACCGGCTTCAGCACCGGCTTTGGCATAGTGGCCAGCTTCGGCCTTGGTCACGCGGGAAGCGCGCCGGGTACCGTAAGCGACTTGCACGGCCGCATAGCCATCGACTTCGGGCGACTTGACCTGGGTGACGCGGTTGTTGGACACGTCCAGCACCGTAACCGGGATGGATTCACCTTCCTCGGTAAAAATGCGGGTCATGCCAACTTTGCGCCCCACAAGCCCAAGCCGGTACGCGGCAGGCGTAGGTGTCGAGTTCGACATCGTTTTCTCCATTCCCGACTGCGATTGGTCGGGGCTAATTACGCGATAAACAGGCCATCAAATGCAACTGCTACAATGACCCGTTCGCAAAAACTTGAAAACCAAACTTTTTTGGTTAAGCTAGCACTATAACATGCTGTTGGGCAAGTACGCAATCACCCTTTGCACATAAGCGGCCGTATTGCCACACCGTCCGCCGACCAAGCGGGCTCTTGCCATGTTCACACTACGGGAAGCCTCATGACCGCCTCATCCGGCCTGGCCCTGCGCGGCCCCACGCTCAGCTTCGTGGACGACCCTTTCATGGTGGGGGACCAATCCGCCATGCGTCACGAGCCGGACGGCCTGGTGATCATTGAAGATGGGCGGATCGTCGCCGCGGGCGACTATCGGGCACTTTCCCACCGTCTGGCCGGACATGAGCTGGCGCATTATCCCGACAGCCTGATCCTGCCGGGCTTCATCGATACGCACGCGCACTATCCCCAGACTCAGATCATCGGGGCCTACGGCGCCCAGCTGATCGACTGGCTCAATCGTTATACCTTCGTGGCGGAACAGCAATTCGGTGACGCCGCGCATGCCGATGCGGTCGCCCAGGTCTTTCTGCACGAATGCCTCAGGGCGGGCACCACGACGGCGGCGGTCTACTGCACGGTGCACCCCGCCTCGGCGGAAGCCTTCTTCAAAGCGTCGGAACAGTTGGGCCTGCGCATGATTGCGGGCAAGGTGCTCATGGACCGCAATGCCCCCGACGCCTTGACCGACACGGCCCAGGCCGGCTACGACGCCAGCCGTGCGCTGATCGAACGCTGGCACGGACGCGGCAGGCTGTCCTACGCCATCACGCCGCGCTTCGCGCCCACCAGCACCCCTGCCCAGCTCGAAGCGGCCGGGGCACTATGGAAACGCTACCCGGGCACTTTCATGCAAACGCATTTATCCGAGAACGCCGCGGAGATCGCCTGGGTGAAATCGTTGTATCCGGAGCGTACCGGCTATCTGGATGTCTATGCACACTACGGCCTGACCGGGCCGCGCTCGGTGTTCGGGCACGCCATCCACCTGGCCGAGCCCGAATGGCGGCGTCTGGCGGAAAGCGGATCGGCCATCGCTCACTGCCCCACCTCCAACGCCTTCCTGGGCAGCGGTTTCTTCGATTTCAAGCGGGCCATGCAGCCCGAGGCCCCGCAGACCGAAGTTCGCACGGGCCTTGCCACCGACATCGGCGCGGGGACATCGTTCTCCATGTTGCGCACCATGGGCGAGGCCTACAAGATCGGCCAATTCGGCAGCTATTCACTCTCTGCCCCCAAGGCTTTCTATATGGCCACGCGGGGCGCCGCACGCGCCCTCTACCTGGAAGACACGATCGGCTCCATTGCTGCGGGCATGGAGGCCGACCTGCTGGTGCTGGATCTCAAATCCACGCCCTTGCTGGAATTCCGCATGCGCCATTGCGAAACCCTGGACGAGGCCCTGTTCGTGCAGATGACGCTGGCCGACGACCGCGCGACCCGCGCCGTGTATGTCGCGGGTGCGCTGGCGTACGAGCGCTCCTAGAGCTTCACACCCGCTTCTTCGACAATGCGCCGCCAGTACTCCGCCTCTTTGGGCAGGCTGGCCTTGAATTGCTCGTTCGTCTCGTCCGGCACGATGAAGCCCAGTTTCTCCAGCTGCTCGCGATTGGCTGGATTGGACAAGGCCTTCTGCACCGCCTGGCTCAGCTTGGCAACGATCTCCGGGCTGGTGCCGGCCGGCGCCGCCAGACCCCACCAGTTGCTGACCACCACGTCCGGTATCCCCAGCTCCTTGGTCGTCGGCACGTCCGGCAACAGCGACAGCCGCTTGGGCGCCGCCACCGCCACGGCCTTGATCTTGCCGGTGGGCAGAAGCGTGGCGCCGATGCCATAACCGCCGATGTAGACCTGGACCTCATTGGCCGCCAGCGCCTGCACGGCCGGAGCCGCGCCGCGATACTGGATGGCCATCATGTCGCCCTTGAGGGCCTTGTTCAGCATCCAGCCGGACAAGGCCGGAGTCGTCCCCGCCCCCGGGGTCCCGTAATTGAGGGTGCCGGGATGTTCCTTGGCGTACTTGGCGAGCCCCGCATAGTCCTTCACCGGCAGACTGCTGTTCACGTAGATGAACGCGGGCACTTCCGCCAGACGCGCAATCGGCGTGAGATCCTTGGCGGGATCGTAGCCCAGGTCTTTATAGACGAACTGATTGATGACGAAGTTGTTGGTCGCGCCAAGCAACAGCGTGTAGCCATCGGGAGCGGCGCGCACGACCGCCTGTCCGCCGATGTTGCCGCCCGCTCCGGTCTTGTATTCCGCCACCACCGGCTGGCCAAGTTCTTCAGCCAGCGACTGCTGAAGAACGCGAAGCACGATATCGCCGGCCGCGCCCGCGGGGTACGGGTTGATGACGCGGATGGGTTGCTCAGGATAGGCTGCCGCAGCCGCGGAACCCAATGCCGCCAGCGCAAGGCCCAGCCCCACGCGTACGAAATTTTTCAGATTTTTTATCACGATTGTCTCCTCCGGAATCGAACGGCCGATCAGGATCAGTCCGCCCGAAACATAGCCTTCGACTGCTCAGGTTGATTTACAGGTCGATGCGCATCAGGTCATGCGCCAGGCGCAGTTCGCCCTTGTAGCTCTTGCGGATGTCCCGGGCAACTTCATCCAGCCGGTCCGGCCCCATGAGATCGACCGGCAGGTGATTGCGGGCCGCCCGCTTGATCACCGGACTGAGCGAGTCGTAGTGGCCAAAGTGCGTGGCCACCAGACTCTTCACGTTGGCCTTGGCGGCGATTTCGCCCAGCTGCAAGGGACTGGTATGCGCGTAAGTTCCCACGCCGGATTGGGCCCGGTGCTCCAGGAAGGATTCGGGGAAGGTGCACTCGTGGATGAGCAGGTCGGCATCCTTGGCCAGGCGGACCATCGATTCGCACGGCGCCGTGTCGCCGCTGAACGCCACGACCTTGCCTTCGGCCTCGAAGCGAATGCCGAAACAGTCGGTGATTTCGGTAGGAATATGGTCGACCAGGTCGGCATACACCTTGACATCCTCGTCCTCATACATCAGGCCGGGATCGACTTCGATGACGGTCGGACGCACGGCCTGAATGTTCTTCTGGCGCGCGGGATACGCGGCACGCGCGGCGATATCCACCTTGAAAGCGCCTTTTTCGAACGAATGATCCACGAACTCCTTGATACCGCGCGGCCCGAACACCTTCAGCTCACCTTCGCGGTTGAACACCCAGCTCGACAGCACGAAGAAAGGCAGGCCGCAGACATGGTCGTAATGCAGATGGCTGACGAACACCCAGGGAACGTCCGCCGGATTGATATTGGCCTTGACCATCTGGCGCGTGGCGCCTTCGCCGCAGTCGAACAGATAGTTCTTGCCGTTTTCCAGGGTGACCAGAATCGACGACTGGTTCCGATCGGGATCGGGAAGCGCTGCGCCGGTGCCAAGCATAGTGATTTTCATAATGTTCCTCTCACAAAATCCAACTCGAATTGATCAAATATTAAAGTCCAGTTTTTAGTACTTTTTGGCGTTGAGGTGAACTATATAAAGAACTCCGGGTTCACGTCAACAGGAAAGCAAACGCGTTCGGCGGCACGATTCACGCCGTGCGCAAGCCAAAATCGTTGCGAATGTAGAGATACTTGGCGGGATACAGGACCCTGGCCGCATAGATGACCTCATCACGCGCATTGCGTATGACGCGCACGACGCGTACCACCGGCATGCCGATCTCGATGTGCAATTGCCGCGCCATCATTGCGTCCGCGATGCGGATAGTCAGGATCTGCTCGGCGCGGGCCAGTTCCTCGCCGAAATGGCTGCGCAGAACCAGCAGGATGGGTCGGCTCTCGAATTCGGCGCGCTGTTGCTGCCACAAGCGCTCGACCACATGCACGGTGCTGATGCTGTATGGCGTACCCTCGGACCAGTTGACCCGTGTCGTCCACCAGAAGGTGTCGGCTGGCGTATCGCCCCCCGTCAGGCCCTGTGGCAGCTGCCCTGACCCGGACCCCAGATGCGTGAAGACGGCATTCAGTGTTTCGATGTGATTGATCAGGGTGTCCCAATCGGTGGGCAGCATCAGCCAATGATCTTTGGCCGCATCGCCCACCACAAAGGTGCCCTTGCCCCGTATGCGTTCAATCAAGCCCTCGCGCTCGAGATCGTCGAGCGCCGCGCGCAAGGTCGATCGCGAGACGCCGTACTCGGACGCCAAGTCTTCGAGCCGGGGCATGCAAGTCCCCACCGGCCACTCGCCGCGCTCCAGGCGCGCCCGCAATGTGTACTTGACGCGCAAGGACAACGGCAAGCGCGACTGCTCGCGCAGCGTGGAGTTGACGCTGTCCGTCATTTCCGCAGTGAAACCGGAGAGGTGCAGGCTCATGGCAGCAGCTCACATTCGCGAACGACGTGCTCCGCCGTAGCCAGGCAGGAGGTCAGGCCCGGCGTCTCGACAGCGAACAGATTCACGAGATTTGCTATGCCATGCTCACGCGGCCCTTGCAGGCCCCAATCGCCGACGGGCTCGCCGGGACCGGTAAGGCGCGGCCGGATACCGGCGTAGCTGGCCTGCAGGCGGTCCGCCGTGACGCCCGGCCAATATCGGCTGATGTTCGCCACGAAATTGGCGACCGATTCCGGCCTGAGGGAATAATCACGGGTCTCGGCCCATTCCAGATCGGGTCCGAAACGCCCTTGCCCGGCCAGATCAAGCGTGTACGCACCGCCACGCCACAAGGTGTCACCGACCGGCATGATGAGCCGGCTGAACGGCGACTTGCCCTGATAACTGAAGAAACTGCCCTTTGCGAAATAGACCTGGGGGACCAGCCCTGCCGGATAGCCGTCGATTCGGCTGGCCAGGCGCTGCGCGCCCAGGCCGGAGGCATTGACCAGGATATCCGACGTCATGACGCCCGGCACCCCGTCGGCCTCGAACTCGATCCGGAAACGGCCCGAATCTTCGATATGCACGGCATCGACGCGTGTACCCAAGGCCAGCATGGCGCCGTGCGCCTCCGCATCGGCCAGCAAGGAAATCATCAGGCCATGGGAGTCCACGATGCCCGAGATCGGTGAGTGTATGGCGCCGCGGCATTGCAGGTTGGGCTCCAGCGCGCGCGCCTGGTCGCCATCGAGCATCTCCACGCCCGGCACGCCCAGCTCGAGCGCCCGCGCGTAGACGCGCTCGAGGGTCGCAAGCTCGGCCTCGTCCAGCGCCGGGACCAATTTGCCGACCATGCGGTGCCCGACATCATGGGCCCGGCAATACGCGTAAAGCAGATCCCGCCCTCGCAGGCACATCCGCTCTTTCAAGGAGCCTGGCGGGTAGAGGAAACCCGCGTGGATGACTTCGTTGCTTCGCGAACTCGTTTCCTCGCCGATCCGGTGATTCACCTCGACGATCACCACTTCGCGACCAGATTGCGCCAATTCGCGTGCAATCGCCAGGCCAACCACGCCGGCCCCCACTACGATACATGTCACATGATCCAAGGCCATCTCTCCTCAAGCGTGTTCATGACATCGACAGGATGCGCCGCAGGACATCCTTGAGATGCCTCTCGGGCTCGTCCACGGCGTCTTCCGCACGGAAGGCGACATAGCGATCCGGCCGAACCAGGACAGCGCCTCGCGGGCCGGTGCCGCGGTGGCGCGCCCAGGCGCCGCGCATATCGATGTAGTCGCCGTCATACAGACCGACCCGCAAGGCCCGGATGGGCACGCCAAGGGTAGCGGCAACAGTCTGGGCGGCATCCACCCAGGCCTGCCCCTCTTCGCCGGCCAGGAGCACGAAGCTCCCCCCCTCGACGAACGAGGAAATCGGTGTAAGTTGGCCAAGCCGGCTGAGCATCGCGTGCGGCACCGGATGCCCGGGCCGAGTGGATGGCTGATACAGGAGAATCGGATCGATGGGCTCCGCGGCGGGACTGCCGTCATCCACGATCGCCCCCTGAGCATAGGTGTAGCCGAACTCGACATTGTGGTGACGAAAGCCGATGCGCTGCTTGGCGATGGCATTGGCCACAGCCACGCGCAACGGCTCGCTTTCGGGGGAATCGTCCCACACACGGCGCAGGCAATCCCAATTCTCTTCAGGACTTTTATCGTCGGACAGGCCGATGGCGGCATCGATGAGGAAATGCTGCATGGCATTGCCCAAGGCCACTGCGACATTGCGCTCGGCCACGGGCCGGCGCTCGGTTTCATAGCTGTCCAGAAGCGCCTCGCCAGCCGCATTGCGCAGCACCAGGGCCAGCTTCCAGCACAGGTTGTAGGCATCCTGAACGGCGCTGTTCAGCCCCAAGCCGCCGGTGGGCGGATGCTTCTTGCAGGCGTCCCCGACCAGGAACACACGCCCCTCGCGGTAACGGCTTGCCAGGAATCCCCCCATGACCCACTCGCTGACGTGATGGACGTCGACCTTGAGGTCCGGGATGCCCAGTACCTCATGCATCCGGGCCAGCACTTTCTCGTGATCCAGGGGCTCGGTGTCGCTGAACGTGTAACGGGAGTGATATACCCATTCCTCGGACTGGTTTCCCCAACGGGTGGGGCCTTCCGGCAACAGTACACCGCTGGCCCACGAGCCGCCAAAATCAGGGTTGATGAGGAAGCGGGTCAACACATCGGATCCGCCCATCCAGGGACTGAGATCGGCGGCAAAATGCACGGAACTCATGCGCATCGGCTTGCCGCTGGCCTGCATCTCGATGCCCAGCTTGGGGCCCACGGTCTTGCCGCCATCCGCAGCCAGCATATAGCGGCAACGGACCTCATAGAGCTCATCGTCGGCGCGATTGCGCACGACAGCGGTCACCCCCTCGTCATCCTGGGCGAAGTCGACAAGCTCCTGGTAATAGTGCAGACAGCCGGGGGCCATCTGCTCGGCGTGCGCCTTGATGATCGGCTCGAGATACATCTGCGGGTAATTGGCCGGACGGCATGCGCTGGCGGCGGGATAATCGGGATCGTCCCCTGCCGCGCCCCAGGCCTCGACGCGGCCGATCTCCCGTCCGTGATAGGGGCTCTTGCCGCCCACCCCGGCGTACCAGCCGGCGTACTTCATGGTGTGAGGCGGTGTCGACACCTTGTAGATTGCATCAGCCACGCCCAGCTCGGTGAAAATCTCCATGCTGCGCTGGTTGATGATGTGCGCCTTGGGCTGCGGCGAGGTCCCCGGGAAATAAGTGACGAGCCTGGACTCGACTCCGAGCTTTGCCAGAATCATCGAACACGACAACCCCGCCACGCCCCCGCCGACGATGAGGACAGGTACTTCGATACGTTTCATGTGAGCCTCAGTCCTTCTTCGCTTCATCCCACACCATGGGCGCCGCATCGACGGGCTTGGCAAGCTCACCTGTCCCCAGCATGATCTGCTGCGTATCCGAAATGGCCTTGGGATAGACCTTCACCGTGAAATAGCCCGGAACGCTATCAGCGACGGCCTTGAAGTAGGCGTCGGCGTCCAGGCCCTGCGGCGCCACGTAGATCTTCTTGAGCGCGGCCACCAGAGCGTCCCGATTGGCCGGATCATGAATCCACGCATCGATCTCCCGATGCGCGGCCAGGTAGGCCTGCATGGCCTTGGGGTGCTTTTCCAGGAAGGGGCGCGTCGTCCACCAGGCCTGGCTCATGCGCCCCGTTTCGGTCGCCCAGGCGGGACAGCTTTGTTTGGCGCAGTCCAGCAGAAGCTTGCCCGCCTTGAGCTGCTCGATCATGATGACCGAGGCGAACACCTCGGTCACTGCGTCCATCTTCTTGCTTTCCAGCCCGGCCAGGGACTGCCCGCCGCCGGCCACGGCCGTGTACTTGATGGCCCCTTCCTTGACGCCGGCGTCGCGCGCCAGCAACTGCACATAGCGATGGGCGGCCGAACCCAGCCCATACACGCCCACCGTCTTGCCGGCCAGGGCGTTCATGACGGTCTTGTAATCGGATCCGGGCGGAGCGATGGTGTCGCCCGCCTGGGCCACCAGACGCATGACCGGCTCGCGGGCATTGCCCGTGATGGCCACAGGGTCGAAACCCCGCGATTTGAACAGCAGCATGTTGTCCGGCGTGGTCATGATGATGTCCACGCTGCCCGCCGCCAGGGCCGCGTTGGCCTGGGGACCATTGCTGATGTTCACCAGCTCGACGTCGAGCCCATGCTTCTTGTAATAGCCCAGCTCGACGCCCATGTAGGCGAACAGGCTGGTGATGTTGCCCGGGTACACCTGGACCTTGAAGGTCTCGGCATGCGCCGGCTGCACCCCGAACATGGCCAGGCTAACGGCCATGCCCACACCCCACTTCTTGAACCTGAATTGCATCAACGATCTCCCGATAAGGTTGGACAGCATCGAATTACGTTCTTATTGCCAGCGCAGCAGATAGTTCTCGATCTTGCGCAGCATCTCCACGGCGAAGGTGGCGATCAGACCCAGCACGAACAGCAGGGCGAAGACGGCATCGGTACGCAGCACACCGGAGTAATAGGCAATCTGCTGCCCCAGGCCGCGATTGGAGCCGATCATCTCCCCCACCACCACGGCCAGGAAGCCGTAGATCAGGGACAGGCGCAAAGCCGCAAAAATGCTGGGCAAGGCGTTCGGAATGACCAACTTCACGAAGTACTGGATGCGATTGGCCCCGAGCTGCCGAGTCAGCAGGCGCAGGTCGGGATCGATGCTGCCCAGGCCCGTCAGGGCGCCATTCAGCACAATGAAGAAACACAGGCTGAATGCCAGCACGATCTTGGACATGATGCCCAGGCCGAAGAAGGCGACGAACAAAGGCGCAAAGGCAACCCGCGGCAGACTGTTGAGGAAGCTCAGGATGGGGTCCAGGACCTCCCGGAGCATCTTGCTCTGCACCAGCGCAAACGCCACCAGAACGCCCAGGACGCCGGCGGCGCCGAAGCCCCACAGGGTTTCCTGGATGGTGATCCAGGCATCCGCCCAGAACGCGCCTTTCCCAAGGTTGTCAGCCAGGAAATGCCCCACGTCCAATGGGCTGCTGATGAAGAATTTGCTGATCCAACCGGCGTCGGCCGCGTGCTGCCAGATTCCCAGCAGCGCGGCGATCACCACCACCCGCCAGATCCACAACCAAAGGATGTAGCGCTGTTTCGCGGCGACCATCCGGCGGGCTTCCTGATCGGCCCAATTCTGTTTGTCCAGTTCTTGCATCGTGTTGCTCTGCGCTTGGCTAATGTGCGTGTCCATGGCTCATCAGGCTCCAGATTCGGCTGTACAGCTCGTGGTAACGGGGGTCGGTCTGCAGTTCGCTCAAGGAACGCGGCCGTTCTAGGGGAATCTCGACATCGGCGATGACACGGCCTGGGTTGGGGCACATCACCACGACCCGGTCGGCCAGGGAAATCGCCTCGTGCAGGTCGTGCGTGACGAACATCACGGTGCGCCTGTCCTTGTCCCACAGCTTGAGCAACAAATCGCCCAGCTGTATCTTCAGATGGATGTCCAGCGCGCCATAAGGCTCATCCATCAACAGGATCTCCGATTTCAATGCGAACGTTCTCGCCAGGGCCACGCGCTGGCGCATACCGTGCGACAGCTCCGAGCGATAGGCATTCTCGTAGCGCCCCAGGCCCACCGCCTGCAACAATTCTCGGGCCCGTTCCCGGCGCTCGGCCCGGCGCTCCCCGCGCAGCTCCAGCCCATACTCCACATTGCCGATGGCGGTGCGCCACGGCAACATGGCGTCGCGGGCCAGCATGTAGGCCACATCCGGCCGCCCTGCGGCAGGGGGCTTGCCGTTGATGAGTGCCACTCCGGACTGAGGGCTGAGCAGCCCCGCGGCAATGTTCAGCAAGGTGGTCTTGCCGCAACCGCTCGGCCCCACCAGTGCGATGAACTGCGCCCTGCCAATGTCCAGGGACACCCCGCCCAGCGCCTCGACCGCCTGGGCGCGCCCCCTCTCGCGCAGCATGAAGAACTGCCTGACCTGCTTGAAACTGATACCGACTTGGTCCATTTGTTTTCCCTCTGTGTGGTTCGCTGACGGGACGGGGCAAACCCCGTCCAACCATCAGGCCTGCAACAGGTGCTCTCTCAGAAAATCCATCGACCGCCTGTCGGCCAATGTGGCTGCGGTTTCGTCATAGTTGGCACCGCCCTTCAGGGCAAATGCGTGATTGACGCCCGGATACACTTCAATGCGGATATTGGGGTTCGCGCTCAGGCCCTCGCTGATCCGGGCCCGGACTTCATCAGGCACGAGGAAGTCCTTGCCGGCCATGTGCATGAGCGTGGGCGCCGCAATGCGGACGCCCTCATCCAGATGCCGCTCCAGGTTCACACCGTAGTAACTGACGACGCAGTCCACCGGGTTATATGCAGCCATCCGATAGCTCATGCGCCCGCCAAGGCAAAAGCCCAGCACGCCGACCCGGCCCGTGCACGCCGCATTGCCGCGCACGAACTCGTATGTGGCGGCCAAATCGGACAAGGCCAGATCGTCATCGAAGCCATCGTTGAGCTCCATGGCTTTTTTCTGCTCTTGCGGCGTTGCGAGCGCCGGATCGTCGGCAAGGCGCACGTTCGGCTCCTGCCGCCAGAAGAGGTCCGGCACGACCACAACGTATCCGAGTCGGGCATAGTGATCCGCCAGATCGCGCATCACTTTGTTGACCCCGAATATGTATTGCAGAAGAATCAAGCCCGGGCCTTTGCCTTCCTTGGGGTAGGCCACATACGCGGAGAACTCCCCTTGGTCCCTGGCCTTGATCACAACCGACTTGTCCACGGCATTTTTTCCTGATTGAAGATGATGAATCAAGGAAAGCCATCTCCCTGACGGCTTTCCGGCTAAGCTGGCGCGCTGGGCGTCAGGTGAGGTTGCCGCGTTCGGCCATGACGATGGTCTTGACCAACTGCGGCCATGCCACCGGTTCGGCAGCGTCCTGCAGATTCTGTTCTGGCGTCCGAGCCGGATCCCAGTGGGCGACCGTGAGACGGATCGAGCTGACGGCCGACGAGGCATCGCTGGCCAGCCACACCGTCACAGGCACCATGACCTCGGGACGCAATAGTTTTTCGCGCGGCACGCCGATATCCGCCGGCACCTGCGCCGTATCCACAGGACCACCGGGAATCACGGTATTCACCGTCACGCCCGTGCCGCTCAGCTCCTTGGCCATGCCGGCCGACATCGATTCGAGCGCGGCCTTGGATGGTCCATAAGAGGCAAAGCCCGGGCGCAGCATGGTTTCCCACGTCGTCGACACATTGATGATCCGCCCCCAGCCGTTCTCGAGCATATGGGGGATCGCCGCCCTGGAAAGCAGGAAAGGTCCGATGGCATTGACATCCATGATGCGGCGCCATTTTTCCGGGGGGATATCCCAACTGTTCAATGGCCGGGAGATGAAGTCGGGCCGCACGATTTGCGCGCCGGTGCCGGCATTGTTGACCACCACATCGACGCGGCCGAAAGTCTCCAGCGCCTTGGCCACGATGCCTTCGACATCGGCCTCCTTGGTGATATCCGAAGGACAGGCCACGATGCGGCCGCTTCCGGCCGTCCCGATCTCGTGGATCACTCTGGCCAGGCCTCGCTCGTCGAGGTCGGCAATCACAACGTTTGCGCCGGCGGCGACGAACCCTTTTGCCATGGCCGCTCCCAGCCCATTGGCGCCGCCAGAAACGATGCAGGTTTTTCCATCCAGAGTTACAGGGGACATCGATTCACCTCTCGGGAAAAGTTGGGTGCTTTAGAAGCGCTATTGCTTAATATTCGAAAGTACGTTTTTTAATACTTTATGGCTCGGCAAGGGGCATGTCAACGAACTGTTAAACCGGATTAACCCTAGGTGACAATTCAGTTTTTCGCAAAGATACTAAAAACCGTACTTTAATATTATTTTAAAATATCCAAACGCCCACCATGCCGAACAACGCGCCCACGCCTCACTTCGTCGACGACCTCATCGCGTCGCGCCGCGCCACGCGCAACTTTCTCGCCAGGCCGGTACGCCGGGAAATCATCGTCGACATTCTGGAGGTCGCGCGCATGGCGCCCAGCGCGCTGAACACCCAGCCTTGGAACATCCATGTGCTGACCGGCGCAGCGCGGGAACAGATCTCGGCCGCCGTATGCGCCGCCCACGACGCCGGTGACCTGCGGCCCGAGTTCCCGGTGGAATGGTTCGGCCCCTACGAGAACCGCCGGCGGGAGTTCGGTGCGCGGTTCTATGGCCTGCTCGGCATAGAACGCCATGAGCGCGAACGGCTCAGCATGCAGCAGAAGAACAATTACGTGTTCTACGGTGCGCCGGTCGGCCTCATTTTCACGATCGACCGAAGGCTGTCCAGAGGCAGTTGGGCCGACTACGGCATGTTCCTGCAGAACATCATGATCGCAGCCCGCGCGCGAGGCCTGGACACCTGCCCGCAAGGCTGCTGGAGCAACTTCCCGCATGTGCTCGGCGAACACCTGCACCTGGGAGAACACGACAGCATCGTTTGCGGCATGGCCCTTGGCTACGGCAATCCGGAAGCGATCGAAAACACACTGACACTCGACCGGCAACCCGTCGAGGCATTCGCCCATTTCGCCGGCTTCGAATAGACAGGCGCAAATCCGCCGTCGCCCTTTCATTCCCACATTCCAGGAGTCACCGCATGCACACCCGTGTTCACAATCCCTGGCGCTGGCAAGAGAAGTTCGGCTTTGCGCACGCTGTCGAGACGCAAGGCCAGCGACTGCTGTTTCTTGCCGGCCAGGTGTCGGTCGACGAACAGGGCGTCCCCTGCCACCGCGGAGACATGGCCGCGCAGATCACTCAGGTGTTCGACAACCTGGAAACCGTGCTCGTCAAAGCGCAGGCCTCGCTCGCCAGCGTGGTGCGCCTCGTCTACTACACCACGGACACCGATCAGCTCCTCGCGAACTGGCCGATCGTCACCGAACGACTGGCCAAAGGCGGCTGCCTTCCTGCCAGCTCGCTGCTCGGGATTCACCGTTTGTCCTCGCCGGATTTCCTTCTCGAGATCGAAGCGACCGCCGTCCTCTGATCGCCCCCCTTCCCCCAACTCCTCTACCGGAGAACCTTCATGAGCATCCACCAACGCATCAGGAAAGCACTGGGAGGCGGCCTCGTCGCACTCGCACTGTCGCCCGTCCTCTCAATGGCACAAGGCGATGACATGCGCCTCAAGGTGCATGTCTACCCCGGCAACCCAACCAGTCTCTACACCTTCATCGGCGCGGCGAAAGGCTTTTACAAAGACGCTGGACTCGATGTCGAGATGGTGAAGATCGCCAGCGGGCCACAGGCCAACGCAGCGCTGGCCAGCGGCAGCGTGAATGTCGTTCTCAGTTCGGCGGACAACATGCTGCTGCTGAAGGAACAGAAATTCAAGCCCGTGGTGATTTCCGGCAACCTGGTACGGCCGCTCTTCCTGCTGGCGGCCAAAGACCCTTCCACCTTTCCCCATGCTGGCCAGGGTTACCCAGCCGTCATGCAGGACTTCAAGGGCCGGACCATCGGCGTCTACGGACGGGGCTCGGCATCGGACCGCTTCATGCGCCAATTGCTGCGCGAAGCCGGCTTATCACCCGATATCGCCCAGTACGCCACGGTGGCGGGCCCTTCCCAATCGATCGCCGGCCTGATGTCCGGCCAATTCGATGCCGTGACGGAGGTGTTCGGGGGCTTGATCATGGCGGAGCTGACAGGCGCGGGCAAGGCTCTGCTCGATTGCTCGGTCTCCCGCTGCCCCGACTCCATCGAGCAGGCCGGCAAAATGGCCCAGGTCTATTTCACCACCCAAGAGTTCATAGGCTCCCACGAAAAGGCCATGAAGGCCTTTGTCGAGGCGCATCGCAAGATCAACGCCTGGGTGCATGATCCGTCCAATGCGACCGAACTCAAGAAAGTCGTTTCCGAGGTGCTGCCCGCGCCTTCCGGCGTCGATACCGATAAGTACTTCGGACGCATGGCCACTGACATGCAGCGGTATTTCGGCGTGACGGTCGATCCCAAGGCCGTGGAAGCGACCCAAGCCCAGATGCTGGCCTCGGGTGAGCTCAAACAGGCGCTGCCCCTGGACGAGATGATCTGGCAAGGCGCCCCCCGGAACTGATTGCCGGAGGGCTCCTCCGGCGCCATGTCCGCGAAAGCGGGCATGGCCTGATCATTGCGCCTTGTCCCAGAACATGGCGCCGACATCCTTGGATTCCTTGAGCTCCCCAGTGGAACGCATGAGGTCCTGCAGGGCCGCAAGGGCGGGGACACTGGTCGCAACGGTGAAATACCCCGGGATCTGATCGGCAATGGCCGTGAAATAGGCCTTGGCATCCAGCTCGGACGGCGCCTGGTAGATTTTCGTCAGGGCCGCGATGAGGGCCTCGCGATTCGCGGGGTTGCGGACCCACGCATCGATGTCCTTGTTGGCCGCCAGGAACCGCTCGGCGGCCTCGGGAGACTTCTTCAGAATGGCCCGGGTCGTCCAGTACGCCTGGCTCATTTTCCCGGTTTCCACGACCCATGCGGGGCACTCCTGCTTGAGACAATCGAGCAGGACCTGGCCGGCGTTCTTTTGCCGGATCAGCACCTTGCCCGCGAACACCTCGGTGACGGCGTCCAATTGCTTGCCCATCATTCCCGCCAGCGATTGGCCGGGATTGCTGACGGCGGAATATTGGATGCGTTCCGGATCGATCCCCGCATCGCGCGCCAGCAGACGCACAAAGCGATCGGACGAAGACCCGCGTCCATAAATGCCCACTGTCTTGCCCTCAAGCGCTTGCATGACCTGCTTGTAGGATTGCTTGCCGTACTTCTGGACGAGGTCCTCTTGCCCCATCAGCACGAACAAGGGCTCCTTGGCATTGCCGCTGATGGCCACCGGATCGAAGCCGCGCTCGCGAAACAGCAGCATGTTGTCAGGCGCGGACAAGACCACATCGACACTGCCGCCCGCCAACGCGGCGTTGGCCTGCGGCCCGCTGCTGATGTTGATCAGGGTCGCGTCGAGCCCATGTTTCTTGTACATGCCGTTCTCGACCCCGAGATAGGCGTACAGGCTGGTCAGATTGCCGGGGTACACCTGGATGCGCAGCGGAAGCAGATCCTGCGCCATCGCGGCCGCTCCCATCAGCCCCATCGCCAACGCGGCCACGCCGCGCGCCATCGTCATTTTCGTCATGCCTTTGCTCCTTGCTGCAGGTAGAAACGATTCGTCCCGCGACGGGTCTGGATGCACCACCGCCCCTCGACCAAGGCGAAATCATCTTCGTATTGCCCAACGTAGACCGTGCCTTTCAACGCCTGTGGCCACGGGGCGTCGGGTTCCTCCTCGTGCAGATACACCGTGAAATAGCTGATGCCCCTGGCCTGCGTTGAGCCAAGGACGGTGACCAGGATGTTCGTGCAAACGTGGATGGTGTGCAGATTGGGCGGCTTGCGGCGCAGATCCTCGACAATGGCCGCGCGGCCCTGCACCGCTTTCTGCGGCGCCAGAGGCCGATAGAAGACACCATCGGGCGCAAAGAGTTGCGCCACCTCATCATAGCGGCGCGTATCGTTCAAAACGGCAAAATTCAGCACCAGCTCTTCACAGTGTGCCTTGATCGCCTGGGTCTCTGTCCACTCCATATCTATCCTCGCTATGCGCCGCGCATGTCGCCCTTCCGGGTCGCTTCGGCCGTTTTAAAAGTACTATTTTTAGTACTTTATCGCGCGCAACAAGAAAGTCAATGGGCTGGATGCCCGGAATCAAAGCGTCGTGGCTGCTTTGCCCGTCATGGCCACATTCGCGGCGACTCAAAAGCGCTCAAGTAGGCTCGAAGGGCTTGAGCTCGTTCTCGATATACAGGTACTTGGCCGGATACAAGACCTTGGCCGCATAGACGACCTCGTCCTGCGCATTGCGCGCCACCCTGATCACCCTGACGATGGGCATGCCGATGTCAATGTTCAAATGCCGCGCCACCACCGCATCGGCCGAACGTACTGTCAACGTCTGATGCGCGGAATGCAACTGATCCGGGTGCAAGCGCTGCATGGCGAGCAGGACCGGTTGGCTTTCGAATTCCTTTTCGCGCTTTCCGACCAGGCGCTGGGCCACATAGACGGTGTTCATGCTGTAAGGCACCCCCTCGGTGGCGTTCACCCGGGACGTCCACCAGAACTTGCCCGGCACCGGCTTGCCGGCGAACTCGACGGGCAGCTCGCCCTTCCCCTTCTCCAGCGTGGTGAACGTCACCTTGAGATGCTCGATATGGCCGATCAATGCACTCCAGTCGGTGGGCAGCATCAGCCAGTGTTCTTTGGAGGCATCGCCGATGACATAGGTGCCTTTGCCTCGCGTACGCTCGATCAGGCCTTCGCGCTCGAGCTCATCCAGCGCGGCCCGCACCGTGGCCCGTGACACGCCGTACTCCTCCACCAGCTCGAGCAAGGTGGGGATGCGGGTTCCGACCGGCCACTCGCCCCGCTCCAGACGTGCCCGCAGGGTGTACTTGACCTTCAGAGACAATGGCAAACGCGACTGTTGTCTCAGGGTGGTATTGATCGTATTTGCCATAGCCTGTGGTGATATCGTTATGCCCGAACGCAACGATATGATACAGCCAGCCCCCCGGATGCGCGGGATCAGGCCAATACGGCAACACACCCGTCCCAGGTCAGCTTCAACCCGGTCAGGAAAAGAAACAGGTACATCAGGCGACTGAAAAGCTGCGCATCGACCTTGTCGTGCAGCCAGATGCCGAGCTTGACCCCCAGCACAGCCACAGGCGCGAGCACCAGAGCCGTGCCCAGGTTCTCGGCATCCAGTTCGCCCAGAAAGGCATAGGGAATGAGTTTGGCGTAATTGACGATGGCGAAATAGATCGTGATCGTGCCCACCAGCACGCTCTTGTCCAGGCCCTTGGGCAGCAAATAGATCATCAGGGGCGGCCCCCCCGCATGGGCGACGAAGCTGGTGTAGCCCGAGAGCCCGGACCATAGGGTCACGCTATACGGGTCGCGCAAGATCGGCTTGCGGGGCGTCCGCCCCCGCAGCCAATGGTTCAGGGTGAACAGCAGCGCCAGCACGCCAAGAAGCAGTTTGAGGAAAGTGTCGCTGACGAACTGGAAAGTAAAGGTTCCTATGGCGATGCCCAGAAGCGCGGCCGGAACAAGCCTGGCCATCAGGCCGCGATCCCATTTGTGGATCCACATTTTCACGCCGGTCAGGTCCATCACACAAAGAATCGGCAGCATGATGCCGGCCGCCTGCATGGGCGAAACGGTCAGCGACATGAGCGGCACGGCCAGTATGCCCAGACCCCCCGCAAACCCGCCCTTGCCGATGCCGACGATCAGCACGGCGGGAATGGCGACAAGATAGAAATCCAGGTTTTGGACAAGGGTCATTCGGCGGAACTCTGCGGCAAAGGCGCCCCGGGACGCGCACCCGGGGCGAAAGCCGACAGTTTATGGCAAACCGCTGCCCCGGTGTCCGCTAGGGCTTCGGCGCCTCGGCCCACACCATGTCCGCCAGGGGCAAGGCCCGGGGAACCTCGCCGGTGTCGAGCAAACCTTGCTGTATGGCTTCAAGGGCCTTCAGACTGACACTCACCCCGAAGAAACTGACGGCCCGGTCGGCAACCGCGGCATAGTATTTTTCAGGATCGGCAATGGTCGGCACAGGGAGAACCTTCTTCAACTCGGCAACCAAGGCCCCCCGATTCGCCGGGTCATGCATCCAGGCGTCGACCTTCTGCTGGGCCCGCACGAACTTGCGCATCGTGTCCGCATTTTCCGCGAGAAAGTCCTTGGTCGTGAAATAGGCCAGCGACGTCTTGCCCCCTTCAGTGATGCTGGACGGGCATTTTGCCACCGGATCGGAACAGTCCAGCACCCTTTGTCCTATCCCCATCTGCTCGACCAGGATGCCAGTGGACAACACATCGACCACCATGTCGAGTTTCCCGGCCACCAGGCCCGACACCGCCTGTGCCGGACCGCCCATGGCCACCCGGTTGAGGTCGGCATCCAGGACTCCCGCCCCCAACCCCAACTGGCGGACGAAGCGATCGGTCGACGAACCCAGGCCATACACGCCGATCGTCTTGCCCTTCAGGCCCTTCACCAACGGCGCATACGCGCCCCCCGCCGGCAGGCCCGCGCCCTTGCGCTCAATCAGGAAGAAGGGGTATTGCACGGCATCCCCCACCACCGCCACGGTGTCCACCCCGCGATGCTTGAGCAGGATCATGTTGTCCGGCATGTTCATGATGACATCGACGCTCTTGGAAACCAGGGCTGAGTTGGCCTGGGGCCCGTTGGCGATCTTGATCAGCTCGACATCCAGCCCCTCCTTCTTGTAGAAGCCCTGGCTTGCACCGATATACACCTGCAGGCTGGCAAAGTTTCCGGGCATGACCTGCACCCGCAGCGGTGCCGCCGCTGCACCCCCTGGTTGAGCAAAATACAGTCCGGCGCAAAATCCGAGCACGGCAAAAATCCGCCTGAACCCAAGCCGTCGTTCCATTGTCGTCATCTCCATTTCTCCTGGCGCGTCTCGATGCGCGCGTTGTCCTGCGTGTGAACACCCAACCTCAGTAAATCATCTCCATAAAAACCGGTTAATCCAGAAAGCCGGGATACGCCCCTACAACGGTATCGCCACCAGGCCATGCATATTGAAGCTGTCGGGAATGACCAGCCTTTCCTTGAATTTCAGGCCGTCCTCTGTCATGACGATCTGATCGAGGTACTCACCCGTGCAAAAGAACCGGCCCCGGCCCTCCACATCCGACTGCAGGATCAGGAACGCCGATCGTGCCCGAATGACATCGTCCTGCACGTCATCGACCATGACGCCCGTGACGATGCGGCGGTCCTGGTGGATGTTGTACAGATTGGCTTCGCGCAATGACTTGACCCGATCGCGCAACATGGCGTGATTGTCGAAGTACAGCCAATAGCCTTCCAACCCGGCGGCATAATTGTCGCGGGGGTGGATGGCATACCGGCAATCGTCGACGAACAGGCCGGGCCACTCCTCCAGCCGATCATCGTCCAGGATCCTCGCGTACCGGTTGTTGAGCCGTATGACTTCCCGCTCCAACTGATCGATATCCATGCACAGTTCTTCCATTGCGTTCTCCTCACTCGACGCGTTCGGTCGACGATACGGGTTCATAGCCCATCATCGAGCTGTAGCCTTTCCAGAAACCGCGGATCGGCAGCTCCGTCACGACATGCGCCTGATCATCAACCCCCCGTCCGCCCATCTCGATGATGGAGGTATACCGATCCTCGCCCTTGGCGATGGCAGACTGCGTCAACTCCAGCGCCTCCACGTCCTCGATCGCCACATAGCCCGCGGGCCCGAACAAATTGGCCTGCTTGCGGCGCATGGCCGTCTGCTCCGGCGTATCGTCCTGGAACCCGAAATGCGTATACAGAAGCTCCACCATCCCCACCCCTTTGGGCCGTATCTGCCGCACCGAGAGCGTGTTGCCCACGCAGGTGAACAGCGTGCTGGGGAAGATCGACACGATGTTCAGGCTCAGGCCCAGGTCGTTCTCCTTGAAGCCGCTCATCAACGTGGGATCATCGAGCTGCGGCCCACGATGGGACTGCTGGCCGCGCACCGTCTTGGAATCTTCCGCATCGTTGAAGACGCTGATGATGGAATGCACGCCGTTATGGCTGATCTCGCAGGACCCGCGATCAGAAGGGTTCATGAAGCCGAAGGTCGGCAGAAAAGGATGCAGCATCGGTGCGTGGTAGGCGTCGCGCGAGTTTTCCGCGAACAGCTTCCAGTTGGCTTTCAGCGTATGACGGTGGTAACCGCTCACACGCAAGGGCTTGCGCAGTGTGTGCTCCAGCCGTTCAACCACTTTTGCCCCCAGGTAATCACGCAGGCCGGGGGCCGAGTGGTCCAGCGTCCCGAAGATCACCCCCCTCAGGGTCGCCACTTTCAAGGGGCGCATGCCATGCCGGCCCTTGTCGAAATCCTCCGGCATGCCGCCATGCCCGCTGTCCCCCTTCTGCAGCGGGACGCTGGTCAGACGGCCATCCGACGCGTAGCACCACTGATGGTAGGGGCAAATGTGGCTGCGGCTGTTGCCGCTCAGTTCACGCACGACCTGCATGCCCTTGTGAGAGCAGCGATTCACAAAAGACGCGATCGAACCGTCCTGGTTCCGCTGCACCACCACCGGCGTCGTCCCGACATAGCGGGTGACAAAGTCGCCGGGATTGGGGATCTCGCACTCCAGCGCCAGGTAGTTCCAGTTTGGTCCGCGAAAGAGCCGCTCCATCTCGCGATCGAACACCTCCTGCTCGGTGAATACCCAATATGGGGTGCGCGTAAAATCATCGCTCGGCCAGTGCCGCGCCTGCGTGTCAGCCTTCATTGCTCCACTCCTCCGATCAAAACAGCCCGTCGTCGCCCTCGTGCCGCTCCGGGTCTCTTGCGTTACAGTATGTGGACTATCATGGGCGCCCGGCACCGATACAGCAATGAGCCTGGATCGATACCCGGTATTCGTGCCACGAATAAAGGTCTGGAATGGAACTGAACGAGCTGGATCTGAATCTGCTGCTGACGTTCAACGAAATCATGAAGGTGCGCAATGTATCGCGCGCCGCCGAGAATCTGTCTCTGTCCCAGCCTGCCGCCAGCCATGCGCTGAACCGCCTGCGAACCCTGCTTGGCGACGAACTCTTTCAGCGGACCTCCACAGGCATGGAGCCCACCCCCTTTGCGGAGCAACTCGCCGAGCCGGTGGCCTATGCGCTGGCCAGTCTGCGCGAAGCCATCAATCAGCGTCAGCAGTTCGACAGCCGCAAGGCAAACCGCAGCTTCACGATCGCCACCACCGATTTCGGCGAGGCCTACCTGCTATCCCGCATGCTCGACACCCTGCACCGTGAGGCGCCGGGAATCTGCATCCGCTCTGTGCGCTACTCACCCGATACGCTGAAAGCCCGGATGGAGAGCGGCGAAATCGATCTCGCCATCGGCCTTCTGCCGAATCTCGAGGCCGGCTATTACCAACGGCGTCTTTTCGAACACGATTATGTTTGCCTCTTCCGGCGCACCCACCCTCTGGCCGCCCAGCATCTCGACATGGAGCGATTCCTGCAGGCTGAACACCTCGTCGTCGAATCGCCGGACCCCGGCCACTATCTCGTGGAGGCCATACTCCGCAAGCAGTCGGTGCAGCGGCATGTGAAAGCCGTGGTGTCGCACTTCGGCTCGGTGCCATACATACTGCGCGCCTCAGACCTCATTGCCACGGTGCCCCGCATCATTGCCCTGGCACACCAGAACCTGTTCGAGCTGGATTTCCAGCCTCATCCGGTCGACCTGCCGAAGTTCTCGGTGAACGTCTTCTGGCACGCCCGCTACAACAAGGATGGCGGCAACCAGTGGCTGCGCCGCATGATTTTCGCCATGTTCGGAACACCCCCGGCTCCGGGCCGGGGGAACGAACCCTAAGCGCCGTCCCCGCCGACGGATCGTCCGCGCTCAGGCCAGCGCGGTGGGATAGGGGCTCGTATCCGTCTGGTTGAGCATCATGAAAGCCAGCTTTTCCAGCATGGCGGCACGCAATCCGAAACTGCCCGGGTCGCTCCACAGATTGATGTTCTCGTGCGGATCGCGTTTCAGGTCGTACAGCTCGCCCCACTCGACGCCATCGTAGATCGTCAGGCGGCAATCGTTCATCAGCAAAGTCCGGCATCGGACCCGGGTATCGAAGGCCAGGATGACCCGTTGCCCTTCCTCTTCGATGATCAAGGCATCGCGCGTCGCGGCGTCCGGGCTGCCCATGATGCGCTGCAAGTCGTGGCCCTGTATGCCGTTGAACGCCCGAACCCCGGCCCGGCTGAGGATGGTCGGCGCCAGGTCGACCGTGCTGGCAAGAGCCGCTGACGCCCCGCCCTGGCCGGCCGTCGCGGCCGGATCGGCCCAGATGAAAGGAACCCGGGTCAGACCCCGATAATGAATGGGCCCTTTGAGCAGCAAACGATGATCGCCCAGGAAATCGCCGTGGTCGCTGGTGAAGACCACAACGGTGTTTTCCGCCAAACCCTTCTCTTGCAGCACTTGCAACACGCGTCCGATCTGATGGTCGATATTGCTGATCGAACCGTAGTTCAAGGCCAGCGCCTCTTTCGTCTCGCGCTCCGAGCAGGTGAACATCACCTGCGTCGTTTTGACGGCCTCGCCCCGCTTGTGCTGATCGCGCAACCACTGCACATGCGGGGGAACATCGCCGTCGTAATGGAAAGACTCCGGCAGGACCATGTCTTCCGGCTTGTACATGTCCCAGAAACGTCCGGGCGGCGTGAACGGATGATGGGGATCGGGGAATGAACACTTCAGGAAGAACGGGCGATCCGACGCGGCGTAGTCTTCAATCAGATCGATGGTTCTGTCGGCGATGTAGGCCGTCGGATAAAGGTCTTCGGGCACCCGGGTGCGCCAGGCCTGGCGGAATTTCGACAGCTCGTAATCAGGGCTCGGAAGGGCCGCCTCCGGGCCGATCATGGCTTCGACCTCGGGGTGATGTTCGCGCAGCCAGTGGCGGTAGTGGCCATGGACATCATCGCCGTGGTCGTCGACCAGGAACACTTTGTCGAACCCGTAATAGGGCAGATCCATTCCGTGATCGTCGCGCTTGAGCCAAAGGTCGCGCTTTTCCTGATCATAGTTGCCGCCCTGATCGCGACGGGCCTCGGTTTCGAGCCGGTCTTCGGGCCGCAGCGGCCATTTGGGCGGCAGGTCCGTCATGTTCTGCAAATGCGCCTTGCCCACCATCCCGGTCTGGTAGCCCGCCTGCCGCAGCCTATCCACAAAGGTGGTGGCCTCCAGGGACAATGGAATCCCATTATGGCGCGCGCCATGGGCCGACGGGTAGCGACCCGTCATCATGCTGGCGCGGTTGGGCATGCAGATCGGTGTCGCCACATGCATGTTTTCCGATCGCCATCCCCGTTGCGCCAAGGCATCGAGGTTGGGTGTCTGCACGATGGGATTGCCGTAGCACCCAATGTGGTCGGCGCGATGCTGATCCGTGATGAACAACAAAAAATTGACAGGACGTTCGGACATTTCAGTGATTTCCCGTGGCAAAGCCCTAAGCTCTCATTCTCCTGAAGTCTGGCGCAAAATGGACATGAAGTAAAATGAATTGATTTTTCATTTCCATAACCGACGGAGCATAACCATGGCCGTTGCGCCACTCTATCTGAAGCAACGGCACATCGAACTGCTCCTTGCGCTGGACGATCATCGTCACCTGGGCAGAGCCGCAGAGCAGTTGCACATGAGCCAGCCTGCCGCCTCCAAGTCGCTGGCTCAGCTGGAGCGGCACGTTGGGCAAGCCCTGTTCCGGCGTACCGGCACAGGAACCGCCCCAACCGCACTGGGCGAGCAGATCATTGCTCACGCCAGGAACGAGTACGGTTCGGCGCATCGACTGGCTTCCTCTCTGGATGCGCTGATCACCCGTCAGCGCTATCTTCTGCGTATCGGCCTGCTTCCTTCGACGTCGGTCCACATCGTGCCGGCCCTGATCGCCAGATTGCTTTCGGCCGAGCCCAGACTGGAGATCTCGATCCACGAAGGACTGCTGCATGATCTCATCGATCGCTTGACCCGGGGCGAGCTGGACTGCGTCATCGGGCGCAGCACCTCCCTCGCGGACCCGACATTGATCCGGGAGCACTTCCTCTACCACGATCCCGTCCATATCGTCTGCGGCACCCATCATCCCTTGGCCGCCCAGCCTCGCATCGAGCTGCGGGACCTGCAGGGCGCGGACTGGATCCTTCCGTCCGAAGGCACGGTCCTGAGCGCGCGTCTGGAGGAGATGTTCCGGCAACTGGACCTGCGCCCCCCTGCGCGCTACATCCGCTCCAACGCCATTTTCACCAATGTCGCCATGCTCAACCAGCAGCCGTGGCTGTCCGCCTTGCCGGGGCGATTCGCACTGGACCTCCAGCAGCGCGGGCAACTGCATATTCTTCCGGTCGATACCCGAATCAATTTCGGCGATGTGGAAGCCATTGTGCGAAACGAGGAAACCCCATCCGAGCAACTGCGCCTGGCGCTCGAAACCTTGAGGTCAATGTTTGCGGCGGAGCCCTGAAGGGGCGAAAAAAAACGCCATGCGCGAGGCATGGCGTTCTTTTCAATGCAAAACGGGACAGCGATTATTGCAGGGCAATCTCGACATCCACGCCAGCAGGCAGATCCAGGCGCATGAGCGCGTCGACGGTCTTGTCGGTAGGATCCACGATATCCATGAGACGCTGGTGCGTACGGATTTCCATCTGATCGCGGGCCGTCTTGTTGACGTGAGGCGAGCTCAGGACGTCATAGCGACGGATACGCGTGGGCAGAGGTACGGGACCACGCACAACCGCACCCGTGCGCTTGGCGGTTTCAACGATCTCGGCTGCGGACTGATCGATCAGCTTGTAATCGAACGCTTTGAGGCGAATGCGGATTTTCTGGTTTTTCATGGTGTTTCCTAAAGAACGAAAAGGGCGACGGCCGGCGGCCCCCGCCCGTGACAAGTCAATTACTTGATGATTTTGGCGACGACGCCGGCGCCCACGGTACGGCCGCCTTCGCGGATCGCGAAGCGCAGACCTTCTTCCATGGCGATCGGGGCAATCAGCTTGACCGTCATCGACACGTTGTC
>Ga0182743_1000303_pt1 | contig 68357 bp, 71 predicted proteins | sample eDN3rd30CKraftOP_FD_128522 | JGI IMG/M metagenome (GOLD analysis project Ga0182743, IMG submission 128522) | Enriched Organic Plus compost microbial communities from Emeryville, California, USA - eDNA 3rd pass 30_C Kraft OP (version 2) (version 2) ... | reverse complement strand
CGCGGCGTGCCCCGGTTCTTCAGGCCATATTCGAGATTGCCGTAGACGCTCATGTGCGGATAGAGCGCGTAGTTCTGGAACACCATGGCGATGTCCCGGTCCGCCGGCTCCACGTCATTGACGACCTTGCCATCCAGGGCAATCGTGCCGTCCGAGATCGTCTCCAGCCCCGCGATCATGCGCAACAGCGTGGACTTGCCGCAGCCGGAGGGACCCACGAGCACCAGCAACTCGCCATCCTGGATGGTCAGGTCGATGCCCTTCAGGGCGAGCACATTGCCCGGATAGCGCTTCTGGGCCGAGTGGATTTCAATGGTTGCCATGCTGTGTCTCCGCTCAGAGTTGTGGCACTGCCATGCGGACATGGCGCGAGAGTTGATCGGCAAGTTCGTCCGACCCGACCGCGACGCTCAGCGCACCGGCGTCCATGAGCGCCTCGCGTCGTCCCGACCGGGTTTCGTTGGCGGCCACGAAGCCGATGGCGCGCACACCTGCCGCCAGCGCCGCGCGGACACCCGCCGGGCTGTCATCGATCATGAGCGCATGGCGGGCCGCGATCCCGGTCTTGCCGAGGCAGTGTTCGATGAGATCGGGGGCCGGCTTAGGCGAGGCCACCATTTCGGCGCTATAGACATGCGGCGCGAAATCGGCCCAGAGCGGCGTCAGGCCGAGGCTGCTTTCGAGCCGCGCCAGCGTGCTGTTGGAGGCAACGCAGCGCATGACCTCGAACGACCGGACGAGCCCGAGCATCCCGTCCATGACCGCCAGTTCGCGGCGGAACGTCTCGTAGAGATCGCCATGCCAGCGGGCGAAGACGCCCTCGGCGTCCGCCAGTCCGCGGAAGGTGAGTATTTGCTTGAGCTCGACCTCGGACTTGCCCGTGAATTGGACGAGCACCTCTTCGGGCGAGATCGGCACGCCGCCCCGGGTCACCGCTTCTGCCAGCGTCCGGCAGGCAATCGGTTCGCTGTCGATCAGCACGCCGTCGCAGTCGAAGATGATCAGGTCGATGTCGTTCATGAAGTATGCGGTCCAGTCGTAATGAGGGCCGGTTCGCCATCGGCGACGGCAAAGCTTGTAAGGTTGAAGGTGGTGGCGTCCGGATCGGCGCGATCGCTGACGGCAAGGAACTGCGTTTCGAGGCGCGTGGCGCTCACCCGGGCGATGGCGTAGCCATGCTGCTGGCCCTCGGCGAACTTGATGTGCGGATTGCCCACGAGCGCGGCGGCGGTCGCCTTGGCCGAAGGGCCGTTCGAGGTGATCGAGCCGACGGTGAACTCCACGGCGAGGTTTCCCGGCGCCGGTTCGAGAAAATCGCGAGGCAGCTCGGCCGCGTAGAACGTGTGGACATCCCCACCAACGAATACCGGGTTTGAAACCCCAGCGGCGGCGATCATGCCGAGAAGTCGCCTGCGGGCAGCCTGATAGCCGTCCCAACCGTCCAGGATATCCGCTTCCTTGCCCGAGCCGGAAACCCGTTCCGAGAGCAGGGTCGGCTGGGCGATCATCGTCCAGCGCGCCTGAGCGACCGAGAGGCGCTTGGCCAGCCACTCCTCCTGGTCTGGCCCGAGCATGGTGCGATCCGGGTCGGCGGCTTCGGCCAGGCTTTGCGCGACATGCGTGCGGTATTGGCGCGCATCAAGGAGAGCCAGATCGAGCAGGGAGCCGAACGAATAATAGTCGCGGATCGTCAGGTTATCGAAGCCCGGCTCCATGTGCGGCGGAACTGGCATGTGCTCGTACCAGGCCTGATAGGCCGCCCGTCGACGTGCCAGGAAAGCCTCGGCCTGAGGAGCGGTCGGCGCCGCGTCGGAATAGTAGTTGTTGACCACTTCGTGGTCGTCCCAGATCAGCAGCCACGGGAAAGCCGCATGGGCCGACTGCAGATTGGCGTCCGACTTATAGGTGGCATGACGGGCGCGGAACTCGCCGAGCGTGGTCGGTATCGGGCCGTCATGGGAGCGCACGCGTCCGGCGCCCGAGCTGCTCTCATAGATGTAGTCGCCCAGGTGCAGCACGAAATCGAGGTCGCGTCCGGCCATGTCGCGGTAAGCCGCGTAAAAGCCCTGCTCGAAGTGCTGGCAGGAGGCGTAGGCGAAGGTGACCGGCTCCATCGATGCAGCGGGCGGCGCGGTGCGGGTCCGGCCCACTGCGCTCGCAACGGTCGCGGTGGCGAAGCGATAGTAATAGGTCTTCCCGGCTTCGAGCCCCGTGACCTCTATGTGTGCCGAATGGGCGAAATCGCCCACCGTCTCATACCGGCCGCTCTGGACGATCCGCGTCAGTTCCCGATCGAGGGCGATGACCCAATCGATTTCTACTGGTCCACGCGGAGCTTCCACTACAGGAGCGAACGAGAAGGGGTCGGAGGGCGCCTCGGGAAAGATCAGCCTCGTCCAGAGGACGACGCTATCGGGCCTGGGACAGCCCGACGCGACCCCGAGGGCAAAGGTCGGCGCTCCGGGCGCCTCGCCCGCTCGGGAGAGCAGCGGCCAGGCTGCCACCGCGGCCAGGCCGGCTCCGATCGCCTGGCGTCGGTTGATACTACCCATTCACGCGTTCCCCGGCGACTTCCAGCGCCAGGACGGGGTCGTCGGAGGTGACGAAGCTAACGCCCCTTGCCAGCCAGGTCTCGATCTCAGCCCGTTCCGGTACGATCGCGTTGGAATCGATCATGGTCAGGAACGTGCGTTCGCTGGACTGGATGATGCTCGGATGCTGGCCGACGCGGTAGGCCGCGATCATGGCAGCGAAGGTCTCTTCGTAATTGCCCTTCTTGATGCCGACGACTTCGTACTTGTCCTGGCTGGCATTGAAGTCGGCGACGATCTTCTGGATGCCTTCCTCGACGCGGCCGCCATTGGCGTACCACCACTCGATGGAAGTCTTGTCCTGGGCCCATGCAGGCGAAGCAAGCGATGCCAATAGGCAGGCCGCGGCTCCCGCCACGGCGGCGCCCCTAACGAATTTGCTCATGAGATTCCTCTACGGGTCGGCTCGGTGTGAAGTGGTGGCCAAGCTGCATCTTGAAGCCACGACCCAACGCTTAGCGGCCGCGTGCAACGCTTATGTGACAATTGCTCGTCAGTTGAACAAATGCCCAAGTGAAGTGCGCGGAGGAAAATCGGCGTTCCCACGGTGCCGATTGGTGAAGCAAGAGGGGTGCTGTTTTCGAAGGGGAAACGGCGCGGGCGGCGAGGGGGCCGCACTCGACACATCGTTGGGGCGAGCGGACAGATAATGGCGAACGAGGCCGAGGGACCGCGCAGCTTCACGGAGGTGGTGTAATGCAAATTGCCGCTCGAGCTCCCGCCACGCGTTCCGACCGTTTTTCGGAACTGGCCGATCTCGTTCGACGGCTGGAACAGGGTGTGGTGCTGCCGGCCCCCGTGGACCGGCAGCTTTGTTTAGTGGCGCGTGGTTTCGAATAGGAACCAGGCGCGGCGTTCGGTTTCGTCGATCCAGTTTTCGATCAGGCTCGCGGTCGCTACGTCGTTGTGTTCTTCGGCGGTTGCGTGGGTTGAGCGCAGATAGGCAGCAAACTGCCGATTGTCGCTTGCAAGTTCGGCAATCATGTCTTCCGGGGTGACGTAGGGAGCGTCGTTGTCGGGGATACGCTGCAGACGGGAGATGTGACCCACCGAGCGCAAAGTAGTGCTGCCGATCTTGCGGGCGCGTTCCGCGACATCGTCGGTCATGGCCAGGATCTGATCGGACTGTTCGTCGAGCATGAGGTGATAGTCGCGGAAATGCGGCCCGGACATATGCCAGTGAAAGTTCTTGGTTTTGAGATAAAGCGCGAAAGTATCGGCAAGCAGGGTGGTCAGCGCTGCCCCGACATCGCGGGTGGCATTCTCGCCGAGGTCGGTTGGGGTGCGCAGGGCATTCTTGGTCGACATTTACGTTTCCTTCTGGGCTAGGTCAGGAGATGGGATCGATCGGATTGGTGCGGGGCACCAGCAGCGGATCGATTTCGGTGAAGGGGAAGTGGGGCAGGTCGTCTTCCGCCATGCCCAATGCGATTGCGACCAGGTCTCGCGGATAGACATTGATCAGCGAGCGATAGCCGACATCACCGGGCGAGGCCTGATCGAAGAACACGAGGACATGGAAATTGTCTTCGCCCACATTCTCAATGTGGTGCGGGTAGGCCGGCGGGATGAAGTAGGCGTCGCCGGGGCCAATGATATAAGTGTCGGTGCTGCCATCGGGGTCGAGAATGGTCATGCGCCCGGTGCCGGACAGCACATAGCCCATTTCGGCGGTTTCCGGGTGCCAATGCGGCTCGCGCATCCCCCTCGGGGTGATCACCACCGAGAACATGGCGATATCGCGCAGAACCGGCCAAAGAGCCGATTTTGCGGTATGTGCGGTGCCGGCGGGAAAAGTGATCTGCGGCGGCGTCGCTTCCAAGGAATATTTATAGGCGTTGACGTGCCGGGCCTGGCCTTCGACCAGCGGGGCGGTCGCAAGTCCAAGGATTTTCGGAGCGCTCGTCCTGCGGTCGAGCATCTCGAAGGCGGAAGCGGGCAGATCATAGGTATTGCCGAGCACCGCGTCGCTCATAGCGTCAAACGCCGCCTTCATGCCGAAGTCTTCCGGCCGCTCATGGGAGAAAGCCAGGATCAGTTCGGTCCGGCCGTCATTGAGGTTCTCGATGCTGTGCATCGCGCCGGAAGGCACAAAGAACATGTCGCCCGCTTCGACCACGAAGCTTTCGCGTTCGGCATGGTTGGCGGCGATGGTGATCAACGCTTCTCCCGTGGCGCAATAGCCGAGTTCGTGGGCATTGGCATGCCAGTGAGGCTCACGCACGCCGCCCTTTTCCAGCACCAGTCGACGCAGGGACAGGCGGCGCAGAATCGCGAGCGTCGCGCCATCCATATGTGAAATGAACCCGCGGGGGCCGCTGAAACGCGGGTTTTCCTGGCCGAGGCGTACGACGTGGCGCGAGGTGGCTGCAGTGGCATCCATGACTGAATTCCTTTTGGGATTTTGTCGATGGAGACAGGCTAGGCGGTGCCTCTGCCCGTCTCCATTCACCGTCGGGTTGTTGCGGCCATACTTGCGTATGGTCCCGGGTGAGCTCAGCCCCTGATGAAGGCGAGGAGGTCCGCATTGATCACATCGGCATGGGTCGTCGCCATGCCGTGCGGATAGCCGGCATAGGTCTTGAGCGTGCCGTGCTTGAGCAGCTTGATCGAGAGCAGCGCTGAATCGGCGATTGGCACGATCTGATCGTCTTCGCCATGCAGGACGAGGGTCGGCACCTCGATCAGGCGTAGATCATCGGTGAAATCGGTCTCGGAGAAGACCGCGATGCAGTCGTAATGCGCCTTGGCGCCACCCATCATACCCTGCCGCCACCAGTTGCGGATTGTGCCTTCCGACACAGCGGCGCCCGCGCGGTTGAAGCCGTAGAACGGCCCGCTGGGGACGTCGAGATAGAACTGTGCGCGATTGGCGGCGAGCGCGCTGCGGAAACCGTCGAACACCGATTTCGGAAGACCGCCGGGGTTCTTTTCGGACTGGACCATGATGGGCGGAACTGCGCCGATCAGCACTGCCTTGGCGACGCGATCGTTGCCGTAGCGCGCGACATATCGGGCGACCTCTCCGCCGCCGGTCGAGTGCCCGACATGAACAGCGTTTCGCAAATCCAGTGCCGCGGCCAGCTCGGCGACATCGGCGGCGTAGGTGTCCATGTCATTGCCGGTATCGGTCTGGGTGGAGCGCCCGTGGCCTCGCCGGTCATGGGCGACAACGCGGAAACCCTGTGCCGCGAAGAACAGCATTTGCGCGTCCCAATCGTCGGCGGAAAGCGGCCAGCCATGGTGAAACACGATGGGCTGGGCGGTCTTGCTGCCCCAATCCTTGTAGAAGAAGCGGGTGCCGTCTCTGAGGGTAATGTATCCGTCGGCCATTTGCATGTCTCCTTGCGGGTGCCTTTGATTGACCAGGCGACGCTAGGAGAGGGGGCCAGCGAAGGTAATCCTACGCTGGGGTGGCGTCATCATACCTAGGTATGTCAGGCCACCGCATCTTCGATGTGACGCAGCAGCAATGCCGTTTCGACCGGCTTTTCAAGAAACGCGCGTGCGCCCGCTTCCATGACGCGCCCGCGTATGGCCTCGGTCGGAAAGGCGGTCATGAAAATCATTGGCGTTGTCGAACCGGTCTCGATGAGGCGGTTCTGCAATTCGTCACCGCGCATGTGCGGCATCTGAACGTCTGTGATGATGCAGTCTGCGGGCCGGTCTCGCCCCTTTTCGAGGAATTCCACGCCCGAGCCATAGGTGTCGACATCATAGCCGAAGGATCGGAGGAGATTGGAAAGGGAGGTGCGGACGCCCTCGTCGTCATCGACGATTGCGATGGTCTGGTGTGTGGTCATCTTGATCTGCGGGGTTGGCTGCATATGGGGCAGGCAGCGTTTGGCCCGTTGTCGCCCAAAGCCGGCTTCTGCGAAATTATACGGAGGTTTGTCCTCATGGCGCTTTCTTGAGACCCAGCGCTTCGCCCTTACGCACCAGATCTGCGAGGGTGCGGACGCCCATCTTGCGCATGACGTTGCCGCGATGGATTTTGACCGTGATTTCGCTGAGCCCGAGAATGCCGGCAACCTGCTTGTTCATCAGCCCGGCCACCACATGTGTCATCACTTCGCGCTCGCGCAAGGTGAGGCTGTCGAACTCGGACCGTAAGTCTCCCAATGCGGCATTGGCGGCCCTGTTTGCCGTGTCTCGATCTATGGCGGCCATGACGGCGTCGAGCATATCCTGATCGCGGAACGGCTTGGCGAGAAAGTCGACGGCGCCAGCCTTCATCGCCCTCACTGTCATGGGGATATCACCATGGCCGGTCATGAACACAATCGGCCGTTCGATGCCGCTCTTGGCAAGGTGTTCCTGGAAATCGAGGCCGCTGACGCCGGGCAGTCGCACGTCAAGCACGATGCAGCCAGGCCCGTCCGGCAGTTGCGCGGCGAGAAGCTCGCCGGGCGTGGCGAAGAGCCGGGTCGCCAGTGAAACCGACCGTAGCAGGTTGTCGAGCGCATCGAGGACCGCAGGGTCGTCGTCGACAACCGCAACGAAAGGGGCCGCCGGGGTAGAAGGCGAGGCGGGTTGATTGCTGGTTTGCCGGATCATGTTGTCCCCGATGCCGTTGAGGGCAGTGTAATGACGAATTCCGCCCCAAGCCCCGGATTGGCGTTTACCGTCAGAGTGCCGCCGTGGGCTTCGACCGTGGTGCGGCATATGGGAAGACCCATGCCCATGCCTTCGGTCTTGGTGGTGTAAAATGGCTCGAAGAGACTAGCGACATGCTCGGGCGCGATGCCCGGTCCACTATCACGCACTGATATCTCGACAGTGCCCTTGTTGCCGGGCCGTGCGGCGATGGAAACGCGCTGTGCTCCGTCCTGACCGTCCATGGCCTGCATGGCGTTGACGAGAAGATTGACCAACACTTGTTGCAGCTGCACGCGGTCGCCCAGAACACCAGGCAAGTTGGGGGCGACGTCCGCGATGAGCTGGGCACCGGAACGAGCCAACTCGCGGTCGACCAGCAAGGCCGCATCGTCGACAATGCTTGCGATGTCCAGTTCGACCTTCTGGCTCGGCGCCTTTTGGAGGAAAGCGCGAATGCGCTTGACGATCTCTGCGGCACGGCGCCCTTCGGCGACGACGCGACCCAGCGAAGTCTCTACTTCGCCAAGCTCCGGCGGATTGCGATGGAGCCAGCGCATCCCCGCCTCGCCATTGGTCACGATGGCCATCAGCGGCTGATTGACCTCATGGGCGATCGACGCGGTCAACTCTCCCAGAGTCGCGACGCGTGCTGCGTGGGCGAGTTCGGCCTGCGCTTGCTGCAGGGCATCTTGGGCATGCCTGATGTCGGTCACGTCGAGCATGAAGACCAGGACGCTGTTGCCGTCATCAACGCTGGTTGGGAAGGTGATGGTGAAGAGCACCGGGACTAGCCTGCCATCGGAGGCGACCACCTCGGTCTCACCCTCGAAGAAGGCGTCCCCCCGCGCGAATGCTGCCAGCGCCGCGGCAAATGAGCGGTCGGTCTCGGCAAGGATATCGTCCGCCGTCCGGTGGGCAGCCGACTCGCCATCGCTGCTTGCGCCGACAATGCGCTGGAGCGCCGGATTAACACCGGTGATGCGCACCAGCCTGCGCGCGTTCTGCACGAAGTCGGCATTCAGTTCGCGGCCCTCGGTAGCATCGAGGGCCGCAAGGACGTCCGACCAGTCTTCCTGGACTACTCCCATACGGGTGGCGTCGAACATCCGGCGAAACCGGCGCTCGCTCTGCACGAGCGCGGCATGCGCTGCCTTGCGTTCGGAGACGTCGGTATGAGTTTCCATGATGCCGAGGATGGCATCGTCAGGCCCGTGCGCCAGAGCCCATCGGCTTTCGAGGGTAAGCTTCGCGCCGCGTCGCGTCGTGTGCTCCATCGCGCCATCCCATCGGCCGGTTTCCAGCAGAGTCCGCTGCGCGTTCGCCCGGTCGACCGGGAAGACGGTTTGCAGAAGATCGTCGACCCTTTTGCCGATGGCTTCTGGCGCCGACCAGCCATAGGTGTCTTGTGCGGCCCGGTTCCAGAACAAGATGACGCCGTTCATGTCAGTAACGAAGATCATGTCGTGGGAAAGATCGATGAGCTGCGCCTGGGCGGCGAGGGTCTGTGTCGCGGCCTGGTTCCGCAGGGCCAGCGTCAGAGCGATGGCCACTGCCGCCATGCTGACCAGGGCCCGCAGTGCAGGTGCATCGCGCAACGGCCAACCATGCGAGATCACATAGGCAAGCACGGTGAGGACGAGGCAGGTGACCGCCATCGCCACAATCTCCCAGCGTCGGCCACTATGGGCGACCAGGAAGATCGAGAGCACGTAAAGGACCGCCACTGCCCCCTCCAACGGCGACAGCACGTCAAATAGAAAGATGGAGGCCGTCAGGACAATGCCGCCCGCCCGATAGATGTGGGGATTGACCGACTTGTAGCGGGATTGGAACGGCATCGGGCCTTGTTACTCCAGGGTTGTTTCAGCGCAGCGCGGTGGCGATCACGTGGAGGGCCTGGCCGTTGCGTTGTCGGTCCTGCGATCGATCATGATCGATATTCACTGGTGCCACATAGCGTGGGGCGAACAGAGAAAATGTCGAGCCTTGCCCGTCGATCGAGTGAACAGACATTCGGTGCCCGAGCGACATTGCCAGTTCACGAGCAATGGTCAATCCAAGTCCCAGGCCCTCTGTTTGCTCTGCCTGGCTGCCACGCTCGAAGGCGTCGAAGATGCGATCGAGTTGCTTGGCCGGAATGCCACTGCCTTCGTCCTCGACGATGAGGCGAACCGCGTCGGCCTCGACGAGAGCCGACACGAAGACCGCGCCGCCACGAGGGCTGTAGCGGATGGCATTGCCGACGAGGTTGCGCAGGATCGACTTGAGTCGACGCCCATCCGAAAGCACCAGCAAGCCGGACAGGCGAACGGTAAGCGTTATCGAGCAGGCCTCGGCATAGTTGCGCCAGTCTTCTTCAATGCCCTCGAAAATGCTGTCGAGGGAAACGGGAGCTATCTGACCTGATGCCCGGCCCAGTTGGGAGACACGGGCAATGTCTTCCAGCTCAAAGTTGAGCCGGTCGAGAGCGGCGACGGCCAGGCGCAACCTGTCAGCGGCCTGATCCGTCAAGCCCTGTTCTACTGCCCGCTCGATACTCAGGCGCGCCACTTGCAGCGGCTGGCGCAGGTCGTGCCCGGCCATAGCCAGCAACTGCGCAAGCGCTTCGGTTGAACCGAGTATCTGTCTTGTGGCTTCTCTCTCGAACGACACTGGCATTCCGACCCCTCCGGTATCTGATGTCACCGAATGTGCCGGCCGTGCGAAGAATTGATACTATACGCTGGTTTAGGTCACTCCGCGGATGGGCCACCCTTCGTATGGTTCGCTCATTTGGAGGCATGATTTCGCTGGCTGCAATCAGTGCCCATTTTGGCACGTCCGAAATGCAGAGCTGACCACGATGCCAAGATTTCTCCGCCCACGCGTATACCTCAATGGGGCGCCATCCAGTGATTTGGCGTTCGCCAGCATCGGCACCGCGCTGCAGGGCTATGTCAGCGGTCTCGCCTATGCCAATCTCGGAAATCTCTATGCCAGCTTCATGAGCGGCAATAGCGGACACCTTGCTCAACAACTCGTTCAGGCGAATGCGACTGGGGCAGGTCTGGCGCTAGGCGTCATCCTGACCTTCGTCTGCGGCGTATCCGTCGGCACGGGGCTCCTGGACAATGTACCGGCAAGATGGTCGATGACGAGCGTTCTGGCGCTTGAAGCGGCCATCGCTGCGGCTTCCATAGTCTTGGCTTTGGACCATGCCGCCCTTCCTTCCGCCCTGGCCCTCGTGGCGCTCGTCGGCACGCATTCGGTGCTGCATCGCCAGGTCGATGGCGCAGAGCTCGGGCGCGGCTATGTTACGGGGTATCTCTTTGCGTTGGGTGAGGCGCTGGCCCGCCCCAAGCGAAGATCTCTGGTCTTCCTCGAGATCTCGGCTTGGTTGCTGCTCGTTGCTGGCATGCTGATTGGGGCGGTCACAACGAAATTTCTTGGTCAGGCGAGAGGCACATTGTTCGTCCTCGCCGTGCTGATTGTTCTTGAAACGATGCTTTGGCGGCCGTGGCTGGCGGATCGCGATGCGACCTAGAGGCTCTGAGCGTTACATGCACCCAGAGCCGGGCCGGTTAGCTAGTCCTGGTCATAAATCTCGGCCCAAAGATCGAGTCTTGCCTTGATTGGGTCGGGCATCACGCCCGTGCCCTCGTTGCCGAAGTTGAAGACCGTTTCAGCGCCGGGTTTGTACTCCGGCCAGTTGGGGCGGTTTTCTCCATTCGGATCACCGGTCTTGGCGAAACTGACCCAGTAGGCGCTGGCGAGCGTACCCATGGCCTTGTCGTCTTCACTCACCTTGTTGCCGACGAGCGCGGCGGGGACGTTCAGCGTGTAAGGGATCTCGAAGCCGTGCTTTGTGCCCTTTTGCTGCTCCCGCGCCGCCGTCGCGACGTACGAGAAGCGGTACCACCAGATCGGTTCGCCCGAGGCGGCGACGAGGTCTGCGAGGTGGCGCGAAGGCTCGACCAGCGTCTTGTCGGCCAGCACTTGCACCTTCAATTCGTCGAAATCGGCTGTGCCATCAGGGTCGTAGAGCTTTCGGGCGGCGTCGGCCTTGTCGCCGAACAGGGCGAAGAGTTCATCCTTGGTGGTGGCAACACCGACCCCCAGGTCAGCACTGTTGGCGCCCACCAGAACCGGCACCTTGGCCCAGCTGCCAGCCTTTAGCAGGGCATCGGGTGTGTCCGTGAGGAACTTGCCGTCGATCATGGAGCTCGAAAATCCAGGAACGGGGACACCGGTGCTCAGTGCAGCCACGGCCTGGGCGGCAGAGGCGTCATCGACGAGGCTCTCGACCGGCATGGCGCGCAGGCGGGTGAGGCCCAGCTTTCCATCAACGACGATGCCGAGTGTCCGAGCGTAGTCCATCGCGATCTTCTGCGCATCATCGAGCGAGCTCAGTGGCAGGCTACCCGCACGGGCCGAGGGCACCCCAGGAGATTGCAGGATCGCCTTGGCGAAAAGGCCGCGCGATAGGGGCGAGACCATGTGAGAGAGCACCGAGCCGCCGCCCGCGGATTCGCCGAAAATGGTTACATTGGCCGGGTCGCCGCCAAAGGCACCAATGTTTGCTTGCACCCATTTCAGGGCCGCGAGTTGATCGTAGTAGCCGTAGTTGCCGAAGAGCTCGGTCTTCTCGTCCTCCAGCAACTGGGGAAAGGCGAAGTAGCCGAGCCGTCCCATGCGGTAGTTCATGCTCACCATGATGACGCCTTGGCGTGCGATGGCGTCGCCAGGATACTGCGCGGTGTTTCCGTGAGCTAGCGCACCGCCATAGATCCAGACCATCACAGCGAGCGGCGCCTTGCTCGCTTCGGCCGGGCGCCACACGTTCAGGGTAAGGCAGTCCTCGGACTTGGGAATATCGTCTGTCTGCATGCAGGCCGGGCCGAACTCCGCGGCTTCGAGTACGGCGCTCCATGCAGCGGGAGGCTGAGGTGCCCTCCACCGCAACTCGCCCACAGGGGGTGCGGCAAACGGGATGCCCTTGAATGCGATCGCACCGTTGGCCTCGGTGCCGTGCACCATGCCGTCAGTGGTTTGGACGGTGGTGAGGTCCGCGGCACTCGCCGCAGCAACCCCCAAAAACAGGCTCGCCGTCAAAGCCGCAACCTGCACCATAGTCGTCATCTGCATCTCGTCTCTCCTGTCGAGCGAAAATGGTTCAAAGGTTGACGCGGGCTGGCAGGCAAAAAAGAACACTAGCGTTCCCGCTCACCTGGCGGCTCTATGTTGTTGTTTCGCCTTCTTTTGCTGCTTCGGCTAAACAGTCAAACGTCGACACTTACAGTGCTAAAGTCCGCCTGTGATTTGAGGCTATTAAAGATGGCAGGCGCCGTCTGTCAGAAATTTGCAGCGGAAAAGGGCGGTGCAACGCCACCACAATGTTGCAAGTGGCAGCCTGTCTGCGCTGGTCGGAGACGTCGCCGGATTGACTCTCGCCAAGGGGTTACTTCGTGCCAATCCGCAGGACGCTTACGTCGTCAACAGCATCACGCCTGGCCGTGATGCCGACTAGGCGGAAGGCCGGTCGACCTTTTCCGGATGCGTGGCCGCTCTAGGCGAGATCGACATAGTCCCGCAATCCCGCTTCATCGAGGATAACGATGTGGCGATCATCAAGGCGAATAAGCCCATCGTTCTGCCACTGGTTCAACACCTGGTTGACCCGCTGGCGGGTGGTGCCGATGAGCTCGGCGATCACCTCCTGGGTAAGTTTCAACTCGAGGCGAACTCCGCCTTCCACCCGATGGCCGCGACTCTTGGCGAAAATCAGCAGACGTTCGGCCAGTCGCCCTTCGGCCCCAAGCTTGGTCAGGGCTTCGATCCAAGCCAGCGCCTCCCGCACGCGCTGCCCCTGGATCAGGATCAGCATCCGGGCAAAGGCAGGGTGCGCATCCACCAAGGCAAGAAAATCTCGGGCGGCAAGGTGCATCAGTGTAGCATCCGTCAATGCCCAGCAATCCATCGTTCGTCCGGCACCATCAATGGTCGAGATGTCGCCCAACCACTTACCCAGCTCGACGATGTTGACTATTGAATGTCGGCCGGACGGCGACAGCGTGCTGTATTCGACCTGCCCTGACAGAAGGGCATAGGCGCCGTCGCTCGGATCGCCCTTGCTGAACAGTTGTTCGCTGGCCACCAGATGCCGGACATGCCCGCGAGCCTCGATTGCAGCGCGCGTCTGCGCCGGCATCGCCGCGTAAGACGGGTTGATCAGTAGGCCAGAAAAATCAGCAGACCTCGCACCAGTGGGCATCGGGTGCAATTCCGGACAAGAGGGACGCAGGCGAAATCATAGTCTTGTTGTGCAGACGTTCAATGACAGATCCATCCGAGGCGAACTGGGCGGCTCGCTCGTCGAAGAGGGCAGGGGGATTCTCGGCGACACGCCAGCCCATGACACTCGTCACGGGAGACGGTGATCGAGGCCACGGCAATCGAAGATGCCGGAAGAACGTTGTCCCCTGAAAGGCCAAATTCTCATTGGGCAGTAAAGGGTTGACTCGCCTAAGGCAGACCGGTTTCCTACGTCGAGGGGCGAGTGACAGTGTTCACGTCGCCGCCGAAGGAGGCCATTCCGACTGTTGTCGACATCGGATCAGACTGCGGAGAGAGAGCGTGATGCCAAGCGGCCGGTTTGCTCGTATTGATGGCCTGTGGCCAGCGTACTCGCTCCGTATCGCAGGAATCCGACGCTTCTTTTTACCTTCTTTGCCATCGGCCAGGGCCATCCTTCTTTGGAATGCGGCCGTCGTGCCTGCGCTATGTGGCCTGATATGGGTGACAACGCCACAGGCGGCATTGGCCGCGTGCGGGCTCATAATTAGTTCAACCACTCACGTGACCGGATCGGTCGCCTGCCTTAGCTGGGAAGGCGGCGACCTCGACATCGACTGGTATGATACGGGAACAGGCGAGGTCGTTGGGGCGGATGAGGCCATCCTTTACACCGGCACAGGTGGCACTTTTCGCAACAACAATCTGGTTTCAGGAACAGACACCGGCTTCGTCGTCCGCGGCGACCTAAGCGATTTTAACAACAACGGCACGACCGAGGGGACCGGTGCCGCCGGCGTCGGCATTCTCATCGAATCGACTGGTTCTGTAAGTCGCGTATGGAACATTGATGATGCCTTGGTGCAGGGCACCGTCGCTGGCATCGACAATGCCGGGCACATTGGCGAGATACTCAATGATCCGGACGGCACGATCCAGGGTGACGATTACGGCATCCGCAATTCCGGCACGCTTGATCTCATCACCAATTCCGGCACCATCCGGAGCGATGGCGTAGCGATCCGCAACGAGATTGGTGGTGTGATTACCCAGATCACCAATACCGGTACCATCGCCGGAGACATAACCAACGCCTCGACCGTCAGTCTGACGCTGAGCGGTGGTGCGGATGCGGCGCACATGGGCATCTTGACGGGTTCGGACGGCACCACCGGCGCAGCGCATCGGGGTTCAATCACCAGCACCGCGGCCAACCTCATCTTCAAAGAAGGCTATCTGCTGCTCAACAGCAATATCGACGTCGGCGCCTATGCGGTCACCAATACGGGCGCCGTCCTGCAAGTGGACAACGCTATCGCCATTACCGGTGACTATGTCCAAACCGGTGGACGGCTGGTCGCGACCGCCAGTAATGGCACCATCGATTATGGCTATCTCTCGGTGTCCGGCGACGCCACCATCTCAAACAGCACCGTTACGGTCTCGGGCCCGAACCTGGCTCTCGACCAGCGCTTTGTGCTTGTCGATGCCGGCGGCACCGGCAGCTACAGCAACAACACCGCCACTGTGGCGGTCACCAACGGCCTTGCCGCCCGCCTGGAACAGGACGGCGAAGATCTAGTCGTTGTGCTGACGCGAGACGATGCCAATACATATACTGCCAAGGGCCGCGCTGCGGGCGGGAATGGCGAGATCATCGGTGTCGCACTGGACGCCATTTTCGATGGCCCCAGCCGCGCCAGCTTCCAGTCCGTTTTTAACGCGATCGACACCCAACCGGGCGACGAACAGGGAGACGCTATCAGGCAGTTGGCTCCGAGCAACCTGATCGGCGCCTCTCACCAGGCGGCCAACGCTCTTGCCGACACTCTTCGCAGTCGGCAACTGGCCAGCTTTTCATACTCCGGCAACGCGCCGGGTGCGCTCGCTCTGCCCTATGCGCCGACCGACGTCATCGACGAGCCATTCGCCCAGCTGCTCGCTCCGCCGAGCGACTCATGGTCACTCTGGGGCCAAGTCCTGGGTGGCGCGTCGCGGCGCAGCGCTGACGGCGGGGGCGATGAGACGTCAGCCTACAATGTCGGTCTGGTTGCCGGGATCGATCGCCAGTTCTCCGACCGTTTCAGCGGCGGCGCAGCCCTGGGTTGGGTGCAGACCGGCATGACAGGCAGCGGCAATACGAGCGGATCGACCAGCAATTCCCAGACCTATCAGGGCAGCGTCTACGGCACCTTTCGCCAGAGCGGCTTCGTCCTCGAAGGCCAACTGGGCCTGGGCGGGACCTACACCGAGCAGAAGCGCCCCATCCGTTTCCTGGGCGCCACGGCCGAGTCGAGCTTCGCCGGCCAGCATTACGCTGCCGATGCCCGGATTGGCTATGACCTCCCCCTGGGCGGAGTGACGCTAACGCCTCGCCTGGGCCTGCGCGTCATCCACGCCCGCAGCAACGGCTATGAGGAAACGGGCGCCGGCGCGGCGAACCTGACGATTGAGCCAGCCAGCGCCACCAGCATTGCGCAGGACCTGGGCGCCAGCCTCTCGTGGGGCACGAACACCGCCTTTGGCGACCTAGCCACCGAGATCAGCCTGGCCTGGCTACACGACTATGCCGGCAACAGCGCAACCACTACCGCCACTCTGGGCGGGCAGCGACTGGCCGTCACACATTCGGGCGGTGGTGTGGACGGTATCCAGCTGGGTCTCGCCGCCACCCTCCATTCCGCCAACGGGCTTTCGATGCGCATGGACTACACAGGGGAATGGCGCCCCGGCTATCAGGGCCAGAATGGGCAGATCAGGATTTCCAAGGGCTTCTAGCGAGAAGCGTCCACGCCATCTCGTTGAACAGCCAGTCCCGGAATAGCGTGACCTTCTTTTGCCTCACGCCTTGCGTCGCGCCGTCCCCATTCAAGGACTACCTTCCCTCACTCGCTGAACCATCCACGCGTCGAAAAGTTGACTCCTCAACACAGGAGCATTCCATGGGAAGAGATTCGACCGTAGCTCGGCAGAAGGCCATTCAGAAGGAAGTCGCATCGGATGACGCCGAGGCGCCAAAACGACGCTCGGGGGCGATGCAGGCGGGGGCGCGCAAGTATCCGGAACCGCCGTTTCCGCCTCAGCATCAGCCCAAGCCCGGCAAGGAAGCGCTGCTGGAACCGGCGCCGATGTATGACGCGCCGTTCTATAAGGGTTCGGGCAAACTCGAGGGCAAGGTGGCCTTGATCACCGGAGGCGATTCCGGGATCGGACGGGCCGTTGCGATCCTTTTCGCGCGCGAGGGCGCGGACGTCGCCATCGTGCATCTGGACGAGGAGCAGGATGCCGATACCACGCGCAGGGCAATCGAAGACGAGGGCGCCCGGGCGCTCGTTCTCAAGGGCGATGTGCGCGATAGGGGCTTTTGCGAAAACGCAGTGTCGCAGACCGTCAAGACGCTGGGCGCCCTTGACATCCTGGTCAACAATTCCGCCTTCCAGGTGCATTCCAAGGACATCGCTGATCTTTCGGACGAGCATTTCGACGAGACGCTCAAGACCAATCTCTACGGCTATTTCTTCATGGCACGGGCGGCGGTCGGCGCCATGAAGCCGGGTTCGGCGATCGTCAACACAGGTTCGGTGACAGGTATCGAGGGCAGTCCGGCGCTCGTCGACTATTCGATGACCAAAGGCGGGATACATGCCTTCACGCGCGCGCTCGCCGGCCAGTTGGTCAACCGGCAGATCCGCGTCAACTGCGTGGCTCCGGGGCCAGTCTGGACCCCGCTCAACCCGAGCGACAAGGACGCAGAAGACGTGAGCAAGTTCGGCGCGAAGGTGCCAATGAAGCGGCCGGCGCAGCCCGAGGAAATTGCACCTGCCTACGTGTTTTTGGCGTCGCCGCAGATGTCGAGCTACATCACCGGCGAAATCCTTCCCATTATCGGCGGGCACTGACTAGCGCGTAAGCGCGTCCAGCAGGGTCATCGCAAAGAGCACAAGGACGCCGCCGGCCGTAACCAGCAGCAGGAGCCGTAACAGGCTCCCGCTTCGGCCAAGGTGCATGAAGACCACTGCGACAAGGGCGCTCTTTGCCAGGGCAATGCCGAAATTGATCACAGGATTTGCGAGGCCCAACGGCAGGAACGAAGGCCCGACCGTCAGCGCCAGGAGGGCGATAAGGGCGAAATAGGTGAGAAAGGCTGTGCGGACCGTCATTTCATCGCACCAGATAGAGGGCCGGGAAGAGAAAAATCCAAACGATGTCGACGAAGTGCCAATAGAGCGCCGCTAGCTTTGTCGCGGCGTCCGGTTGGCCTAACCGCTTCCAGGCCGCACTCAAGGTCAGCATGATGACGATGCCCGAGAGCAGGCGCAGCGCATGGACGAGCGTCAGTGCCAGGTAGGTTTCGAAGAATAGCCGCGCGTGCTGCTGATCCGAACCGGAATACGCGAAATCCTCGCCGAGGACCGGGAGCAGTCCGCGCCCGAACTCATCGGCATACTCGTAGGCCTTTAGTGCCAGGAACAGGCATCCGAGCGCTGCCGTTGCCAGCATCGCCCACCGCGCCTTTGTGGGCTCTTTTGCCCTGCTCCAGATCGTTGCCAGCGCGGCCGCGAGACTGCTCGTGAGAAGGATGAAGGTATTGGTGGTGCCGATCCACAGCGACAACTCGCGCGATGCGTCCGCGAAGGCCGAGGCATTGTCCATCCTTGCGAACACAGCAGCCAGGCGCGGATGCCGGCGCCCTGGGCGAAATAGCTGGTCTGGCCTTGCGCAGAAACGGAGTTGCCCGCGCGGACGCGCCGGCCGTTGGCGAAGCCGGCCGCCGCCGCGAGCCTAGCCGGTCCTTCGCCCAGGAAATCTCCGCCAAGAGAAACGATGACTTTGGCCCGTTCAAAGTCCGCAATTGCGGTCGGCCCTGATGTTTTGGGCACGCGTGAGCCGCGATAAAACTTCAGCTCCGGCATTTAATGGGAGAATTCGTCCAAAAGACGCAGCAGCGTGGGCGATGTGCTCGGGGGGAGACGACGCCCAAGCCGCTACCTCCCTTGCCAGAAACTGCTCCCTGACATTGGCAACGTCGGCAAGGAATGCGTCCCACGTCCACGGCTCGCTACCGTTGCGGATCGAGCGCGAACGGGTCGAATCGTAAAGGCCATAGAGGCTTGCCTGCATGATCGGGCTGGTGCCCCCTCTCGATCCGGGGTGGTCGGGATGCGCGCTTTCGCGTGCCAAGGGCTCAAAGGGCTAATCCCACGTGGCCGGGAAAGGTTCCCGCGATCTCTCCCTCAAGACCCCGTGAAATTACGGAACGTGTCGCCGGTTGCGAGATTTCCGCCTAAAATGATGGAGGATTTCACAATGCAAGAAATCGAAAAAAGGGGGATCACGGAAAGCATTGGAGGATGGCTGACAGCACTGCTGGCAATGGTGTTGCTCGCTATCGGACTTGCACTTCTTGCGGGGGGTATCTGGCTGATTACCCTTGGAGGGTCTCCTTACTATGCCATAGCCGGCATCGGTCTATTGGTATCTGGCTGGTTTCTCATAAAGGGGAAACTTCTCGGGGCCGTTGCCTACATCGTCACCTACCTGATCACTCTGTTCTGGGCCCTGTGGGAGGCGGGTTTCGATGGGTGGGCGCAGGTCCCGCGGCTGGTTGGCCCAACCGTGCTTCTGGTTCTTGTCCTCTTCACCCTGCCGGTGCTTCGGCGCACGGATCCGGACGGACCCCGGACCTGGGGTGGTCTGCGCAGGGCCGGGGCGGCCACCGCAATGATCGCCATCGTTGGTGCGCTCGCTATTCCGATATTGCCCCGCGCGACCAGCGCACAGCAGGACGTACCGCAGACGCCACCCGCAGCCGCTGCGAGCACGCCTACGCCTGCGGCGCCAGGAACCGCCGCCGATGAAGATTGGCCCTCCTATGGAGGCGCCCAGGGCGCTACCCGCTATTCTTCGCTCGCCGAAATCACGCCAGCGAACGTTTCATCTCTCAAGAGGGTCTGGACCTATCGCACGGGCGATCTGCCCGACGAATCCGAGAAAGGGAAGTTCTCTCCGGAAACGACGCCAATCAAGGTGGGTGACTCGCTCTACCTCTGCTCGGCGATGAACATCATCATCTCCGTTCAGGCGGCGAGCGGCAGGGAGCAATGGCGCTTCGACCCCCACGTAGGGAGCGATCACATTCCGTACGGGGCAAGCTGCCGCGGGGTCGCCTACTATGAGAACCCGCAGGCGTCTGCCGGCAGCAAATGCGCGACCAGGATCATCGAAGGTACCCTCGACGGCCGCCTGATTGCGGTTGATGCCCAGGACGGCAAGCCTTGCGCCGATTTCGGCGAGAACGGCCAGGTGGACCTGCTCACCGGCATCGGCGACACCGTGCCCGGCTGGTATTCGGTTACCGCCCCGCCCGCGATCGTGAGGAACGTGGTGGTTACGGGGGCCCAGGTTCAGGATGGGCAATCCGAGGATGCCCCCTCCGGCGTCATTCGCGGCTACGACGCCGTTACGGGTCAACTCCTCTGGGCATGGGACATGGGCCGGCCGGGTGTGACCTCAGCGCCGCCGGCGGGCGAAACCTATACCCGCGGCACTCCCAACATGTGGACCGCCGGTGTAGGAGACGATGCTCTCGGCCTCGTCTACCTGCCGCTGGGCAATTCTTCGGTCGACTACTACGGCGGAAATCGCAAGGACTACGAGAACGAGTTCTCCAGTTCGCTCGTTGCGTTGGACGTGACCACTGGTCGCCCCGCCTGGCACTTCCAGACGGTTCACTACGACCTCTGGGACTATGACCTGGGCTCCCAGCCGAGCCTGTTCGACTTCCCGACTGACAATGGCACCGTTCCGGCCCTGGTACTGCCCTCCAAGCAGGGGCAGATTTACATCCTAGACCGTCGAACCGGCGAGCCGCTGACCCCGGTCGAAGAGCGGGCAGTGGCGCACGGCGGTGTCGAGCCGGAGCGCCTCTCAGCGACCCAGCCCTTTTCCGGGTACAACAGTCTGGTGATGCCGAATCTCAAAGAGTCCGACATGTGGGGTGCAACGCTTATCGACCAGCTCTGGTGCCGCATCCAGTTCCGCCAGGCTTATTACGAGGGGCCCTACACGCCGCCCACTGCGGACAAACCTTTTATCGAGTACCCCGGCTACAACGGCGGCTCGGACTGGGGCAGCGTCGCGGTCGATGAGGCCGATGGCATCATCGTTGCCAACTACAACGACATGCCAAACTACGATCAGATGATCCCCCGTGAGGAAGCGGACAAGCGTGGCTGGCGCCCGATCGATGCTCTTGGCGGACCGACTACCGGTGAGGGTGAAGGGGCCGTACAGGCCGGCGCGCCTTATGCCACAGAGATCAATGCCGGCTGGCGCGTCCCTTTCACCGGCATGCTCTGCAAGGAACCGCCCTATGGCGGCATCCGGGCCATCGATCTCAAGACCGGCAAGACGCTCTGGGACCGGCCGCTCGGCCAAGCCCTGCGCAATGGGCCGTTCGGTATCCCCAGCATGCTGCCAATCACCATTGGCACGCCCAATAATGGTGGGCCGCTGATCACAGCCGGAGGCCTGGTCTTCATCGCGGCAGCGACCGACAATCTCATCCGCGCGATCGATATCAAGACCGGCAAGACGGTGTGGACGGACCAACTGCCAGCGGGTGGCCAGGCTACGCCGATGACCTTCGAGATAAAGGGCCAGCAGGTGATCGCCATGTTTGCCGGCGGGCACCACTTCATGCAGACCCCCATCGGGGACTACTTGGTGGCCTACGCCCTACCGAAGAATCCATGACACTCGAGCGCCCGGAGAACTCCGGGCGTTCTTCTCTTTGGGCTGCGCCGGCAGCACGCCAAGCATCGGCGCGGCGAAATCTCCATCACTTCCCCGGAACCCCTCGGGCCTCGTCAAGTTGAGTTCCTGAGGGTCACAAGAACGAACGAGGAAAAAATGAAGATTTACGCGCTCTTGGCCACTGTTGCAGCTATCTCGATCTCGCCTGCAATTGCGCAGGATACTGCTGCGCCGGCCGCCCCCACACAGACCAGCGATGTTGCTTCCGTCACGACGGCGCAACAGTTTGCCGACGTGGCCGGTGTAGCCAACATGTTTGAAATTCAGAGTAGCCAGGCGGCGCTGCAGAAGGCGACCTCGCAGGATATCAAGGATTTCGCCCAGCGCATGATCGATGATCATACGAAGGCAGGCGATGACCTCAAGGCCGCAGCCGACGCGCAGGGTATAACGGTTCCAAGCGAGCTCGATGATGCCCACAAGCAGAAGCTCGACCAGCTCAATGCCGCCTCTGGCGCCGATTTCGACACCACGTATGTGCAGATGCAGCTCGACGCCCATCACCAGGCAGTCGATCTTTTCGACAACTTCTCGAAAGCCGGCGAGGACGGGCAGGTGAAGGACTTTGCCGCCACCACGCTCGCTACCTTGCAGGATCACGAGAAGGCCATCGAGCAGATTGCGCAGCCGATGAATATTTCGAGCGGGATGGCAGCTCCAGCGCCTGGAACTGAAACCACAGCCCAGGACAAGATGATGTCCAATCCCACCGATCAGAACGCGATGACGGCCAACGAGCCGACAACGCAGGATCAGGCCGCTCCGGCTACACCGAATGCCGTCTCGCCGGCGGCTAACCCGATGACCCCTGCGGCGCCCGCCGCTCAGCCTCAGGCCGACAACGCAATGGGCATGGACGTTTCGACCCTCACGCCGGTCGATGTCGGAACCCTCAAGGGGGATGACCTCAAAGGCGTGGAAGTGCTGGACCCGAACGGCAACAGCATCGCTTCAATCAGCGACTTCCTGCTGACGCCTGAAGGCGACATCGATGCCGTCATTGTCGATTTCGGCGGCTTTCTGGGTATCGGCACCAAGCCGGTGGCGATCGCATTCGATGGCCTCAACTTCGTGAGCGACCAGAGCGGCAAGCGCTATCTGATCGCCGATGTCACCAAGGAAGCGCTCGACGCTCAGCCGCCCTACAACAAGGACGACTATGAAGCCAAGCGCGATGCTCAGCGCCTGACGATTACCAAATAGCCAGATGGCCGTGCGGCGACCCGTCGCTGCACGGCCGTTCCACTATCAGACGCCGACTGCCCGGCCCAACCAAGTTGGCGTCGGGTACATTCATTCAAACCTGCAACGGAGGATCGCGTATGTCGTCTCAAGAGCGGGGCAGGGTCAGGGCCCCAACTCGCGACCGGGTCATTGGTTGGGAGGTGGCCGACGCTCTCGAAGGGGTTGCCATCCCGATGCGTGAGTGGCGCAGCCAATCGATAAAGTTCCAGATGCTCTCGCGAACTCCCCGCGCCGCGTGCCAGGTAGACGCGGTCGCTTCTCTTTTAGGACAGGTGGCGGACGCCCGTCGCCATATAGAGCGCGTGGCACCACATCTCTCGTCGGCTGCCGTCGGGGACAGCCGTTTCCGCGACAAGGTCCGAAGCCTCATGCAACTGGAACGCCAGCTCGAGACGACCCATCGGCTTTGCAAGGCGGCCGCCAAATCGGCGAAAGCCTACGGCTAGCCGGCGGCGGCATGTTCGTGTTGAGCTGTCGATGAAATCCAACGAAAATCTAGTGCGTTTCCAGCTGGCGGTCGGCATGGGGACTTTCGGTTCCGCCACGCCAGTGAGCAAGCTCGTTTCGCAAGCCATGCCGGTGTTCATCGCCGGCGCATTGCGCGTTGCCCTCGGCGCGTTTGCGCTCGCGCCCGCCCTAATCCGTCACCGGCGGGAACTGGGACGAATGGGTAGACGGGATTGGCTGCTCGTGGCAGTCATCGCCCTGGTCGGGATGTTTGGTTTCACCGCCTTCATGCTCTACGGAATGAAGTTGGCCAGCGGGGTGGCGGGCGCGACTGTAATGAGCACGACCCCCGTAGTGACTGCCTTGGGATCGATCGCATTTCTCGGAGAAAGACCCACCTGGCGGAAGATCGTCGCCGTCGGGCTGGCGATCGTGGGTGTGCTGGTTATCCAGCTTGGGCAGGGCGGCAGCAGCGGGGCTGGCAACCCTTGGCTCGGCGCCGGACTGGTCTTCTGCGCAGTTTGCTGCGAAGCGACGTATACCATCGCCGGCAAGATGGCGGCCAAGGACCTTCCGCCTGTCCTCGTCGCGGCCTTGGCCGCTGCGATATCGGTGCCGATCTTCGTGCCTTTCGCCCTCTGGCAGTGGACGGCATTCGACATCTCGTCGGTTGGCTGGTCCGCCTGGCTTGCACTGGCCTGGTACGGGCTGGGCACGCTCGCGCTCGGGAGCTGGCTCTGGTACTCCGGGCTGGCACACACGCAAGGATCAGTGGCCGCGGCCTTCATGGGCGTTATGCCGGCGTCGGCCCTTGCCTTATCCTATCTGCTTCTGGGCGAGCCATTCCGATGGGTTCATTTGCTTGGCTTCGGGATCGTGTTCGCGAGTGTGCTTCTGATCAGCCAGGAGCATGCGTCGGAGTAACCCCAGCCCGACACCCAGCGGTTCTCGAGTTTTTTCGAACCGTCGCCCGCCCGTCACGTTGCGTCAGGATGATCCCATGGAGAATCCGATGAGCTATCTACGATCTGCCGCCATGATTGCCACGTCCACCGTGGTGATGTTCGGCCTGATGTACCTGAACACCTTTGCGATCGATCATGTGTTCTGGAGCCAGACAAGAGCGTGGATGGCGCCGCTGATGGGCGCGACCATGGCGGTCATCATGCTGCTGTTCATGCTCAAGATGTACGAGAACCGGACTGCCAATATGGCGATACTCGCTGGAGCGGTGGTCTTGTTCGCCGGTTCGCTATGGCTGGTTCGCAGCCAGGCCACGGTCAGCGACGTCGACTATATGAAGGCAATGATCCCGCATCACTCGATCGCCATCATGACCAGTGCACGCGCGCACATCAAGGATCCGCGGGTTCGTGACCTGGCCGACGGGATCATAAAGGCGCAGGTCCGCGAGATCGATGAAATGAAGGCACTCATCTCCGATCTCGAGGCAAACCCGCCATCTTCCTCTAGCCCCGATCTACCGCCCGGCGTGGCGACGCAGTGAGCATGTCGCCTGTTGCCAGTCCAGGCGGTAGGGGAGAGGTCTACCTCTCGCTGCCACGACTCGCGGGGTCGGATGCGCCCTTCTTCCGCTCCTCGTTTGCGCCGGACAGGTTCAGCCACTGCGCAAGCGGACGCAGGGTCAAGGCCTGGACGATCAGGGAAAAAAGCACCACTGCGTAGGTCGCAGCGAGGATAATCGGCTTGGCGTCACCGGGCGGGATCGCCAGGGCGAGCGCAACGGAGATGCCCCCGTGTATTCCCGCCCAGCTGAGGAAGACCATGTTCCTGGGCTTGATGTCGAGCCGGACCGGCAACAGGAACGGGACACCGATGGCGGCCACTCTGGCGAGCAGAACCAAGGGGATGGCAAGGGCGGCGACGACGAAGTTTTCCGGTGCGGGAGCCACGATGAGGACTTCCAATCCGATCAACAGGAAAAGCACCGAATTGAGAACCTGATCGATCATCGTCCAGAGTGCTGAAACATAGTTCTCCGTTTCCTCGCTCATTGCGTCCTTGGAAGCCCGACTTCCCACGAGCAGCCCCGCAGCCACCGTCGAAATGGGACCGCTCGCTCCGATACGCTCTGCAATGGCGTAAGTCGCCGTCACCAGAGCAAGGGTGATCAGCACTTCGACCGCGAAATCATCGATGGCGCGCATTGCTCGATAGGCGAGGTAGCCAGTGGTGGCGCCGAGGGCCAGGCCACCGCCCGCTGCCCAGAGCATTTCCAGCGCGGCCTGTTCCACATGCGGCGACTCGTGGCCGGAGGCGATGCCGACAAGAAACGTAAAGAGCACGATCCCGACGCCGTCATTGAACATGGCTTCACCCTTGAGTTCCATCTGGAGCCGCTTAGGCAGCCCGGCACTTTTGAGGATCGCCAGGATGGAAATGGGATCGGTCGGGCAGATCAGCGCGCCGAAGACGAGGGCCCAGGGAAGCGTGACGGGCAGGCTCATGTACTGGCACAGCCACCAGAAACTCAGGCCTACGATCAGCGTGGAAAGAAGGGGCCCGACGAGGGCCAGGTAAGCGACAGGCCCCCGCAGGCTGTGTAGCGCGCGGAAGTCGGTATGCAGCGCACCGGCGAAGAGGATGAACGCCAGCATCCCATCGATCACCAACCCGGTGAAGTCGAGTTCGCCCAGGGAGCGGGCCACCTCGTCGTATGGCGTCTGCTGAGGGAAGAATATCTCAGCCAGGATTAGTGCGATCGCAACGAAGAGCCCTAAAAGCAGCAGGCCGATGGTCCGCGGCATGCGAAATGTTAGGCCATTTATCCAACCAAAGAGGGCCGACAGAGTCAGGAGCAGTGCCGTCAATTCAAGAGGTGAAGCCAAGAAATCCTCGCAATGCTGTCGTGGTCAGGCGACGGTGAGGGCCGCACTTTGCGGGTCAGCGCTGCCGAGGAAGGCCGACACGCATATGTGTCTGAACGAGGCGGCGCCAGATTTGTTCAGTCGGCTTGGTGACGCTGGCTCTAAAACGGTCGTCCGGTGATCTCGGGGAGACTGTGGCCTTACGGGCACCACGCCCTGTAGCATTCTGCGTCGCCTTGCTTACCGTCTGCTGGCTCGATGGACGTCAGTAGTTGGCCACAGGCACGGCGGACATGGCGCCCCTACACCAACTGATCTCTCAGTTGCTGCAAAAGCAATTGGCAAGCACAGTTCCTTCGGTAGACCAGGCGCCGCGCCAATGGGGAAGACGAAGCGCGTGCACGAGCCGCCCGTTCAGTTCGAGATCACATCAGACACGAGAACCTGCCTACGACGCGGCGGCAGTGTCGAAGATTTCGCATTCCCCTGCCGCGTGCATCCCAATGACAGAATGGGTGACGGCCATTGGCCTGATGAGTGGTGAGGGCACCTCGGCGCCGCAGACTCCGCGGAGAGCTTGAGCGGTGCACGACGTCAGGCCTTTTCTAGCCACGGCCGTTTGCCGTTGGCGCCTTGGACCATATCCGCGTCGCGCACTCGCGCAACCACCGTAGCGGCCGCTTAAGGCTCTCACCTGCTCATGGTTGGTCCTCGCGGTTGAAGAAGATGGAGCGATCCTGTCCGGTCTTGCTGTGTTGCTCATCGAGGATGGGGCGCAACTCGAGAATGCCGACCGGCGGACCGCTCATCGCCAGGTCGATCGCTTCGTCGAGATCTTTCGCCTCTATGACCATAAATCCGGCTATCCATTCCTTTGTTTCAATGAACGGTCCGTCGGTCCGCAAGACGCGGCCATCGCGTGCCTTCAGCACCACCGAGGTCTCTGGTCCCTTCAAGGGGCTGGCCATGTGGAGTTTGCCGGCGTTGAACAGCGCTAAATCCTGCTCAATGCATGCATCCTTGACGCTTACGCTATCCGGACTTTCCGGCGCTTCTGAGTCGTGGTCCGAATAGACGATGCAAAGGTACTTCATGGTTTTTCTCCCAATGGGCGTGTTCCCCTAGTCGCGCCGCCCGCCAGGATTTCGACACGCGTCGGAGTATTTGCCACAGGAAAGCTTCACAGTGAGGATCGGGCGCCGGGCGCGGGATAGGGGGCGGTGATATTCAACCCTAGTCCGCAAGAGCTAGAGGCGAGCAAGGGTACCGGCGATAGTGATTAGCCATGGAGGTATAACCATGGTTCGACTGCTAATTTTAGCCCCTCTTACTGTCCTCCTCGGACAGCCTGCTTTGGCAGCGCCTCCTTCCCCGAGCACCAACTGGGGACAGCAAGTGAAGGCGGCCAATGAAACTAACGGGTATCCTGGTGGCACCAACCGCGGCGCATATGTCCGGGAACAGGCGCGAGACGCCGAGGGACCAGGCTACGGCTACGAAATACAGACTTTAGCGCCCATCGGCGGCCAACCTGCGCCTCATAAGCGTTGAGGGTTCTGGCAACCGCAGGCGGCCCCAAAATCCCCGGGGCCGCTTCGACTTGTTGAGCCTCTGTCGAGGGCAGCGAACAGTTAGGCTGCAGATCCGGTCCTGTGAGGCAGTACCCAGTTCGGACGCGGAAAATGACAGGTGTATCCGTTCGGGATGCGCTCAAGGTAGTCTTGGTGCTCAGGCTCGGCCTCCCAGAAATCACCGACTGGTTCGACTTCGGTGACGACCTTGCCTGGCCATAGCCCGGATGCTTCGACGTCCGCGATCGTGTCGAGCGCAATCGCCTTCTGCTCATCGCTGGTGAAGAAGATCGCCGAACGGTAGCTCGTGCCGCGATCGTTTCCTTGACGGTTGAGCGTCGTCGGATCGTGGATCTGGAAGAAGAACTCCAGCAATTGGCGATAGGTGGTTTGCGAGGGATCGTAGGTGATCTCGATCGCCTCCGCGTGGGTGCCGTGGTTGCGATACGTCGCGTTCTGCACATCCCCACCTGTGTACCCGACCCGAGTCGAGATTACGCCCGGACGCCTGCGGATGAGGTCCTGCATGCCCCAGAAGCATCCACCGGCCAGAACAGCACGTTCAGTCGCCATCAGATATCCTCCACTTGGTTGAGATAGGCTCCGTAACCTTGGCTTTTCATCTCCGCGCGCGGCACGAAGCGCAGCGACGCCGAGTTGATGCAGTAACGCAAGCCGCCGCGATCGACCGGCCCATCGGGGAAGACGTGGCCGAGGTGGCTATCACCGTAAGTCGAACGCACTTCCGTGCGGATCATTCCGTGGCTGTCGTCGCGCAGTTCATTTACGTTCGCGGGTTCGATCGGCTTGGTGAAGCTCGGCCATCCGCAGCCGGACTCGTATTTGTCCGAGGACGCGAACAGCGGCTCGCCCGAGACGATATCGACATAGATGCCCGGCTCCTTGTTATGGAGAAGGGCACCGGTCCCGGGGCGCTCAGTTCCGCTCTGCTGCGTCACTCGATATTCCTCGGGGGTCAGGCTGGCGATCGCTTCTTCTGTCTTCTTGTAGGCTGCCATTGGATACTCCTTCGGATTTCTCTGTTGCAGAAGATGGCTATCCGATCCCGGTGAGTCCAATGCACTTCGACTATAATTTCCATGTGCCCCTCGAATGCCGGCGGCTTATGCCCAACTAAACTGCTCGACCAGCACGCGAAGCTGTCGCAGCGCCAAGGGTGTGCCCGATCCCGAGATGGTCTGGAACGCTACCGCGCGAGCGAGGTCGATCGTGTCGACTGGGCGTAAGGCGAGGCCTTCGACGATTGCTGAGCGCTCGGGCAGCATGCAAACGCCGGTGCCCTCTGCCACGGCCTGTTGTATCAGATCCTCGCGCTCGGATCGAAGCCGCGGAATCATGATGATTGCGCGTTCGCGCAGGTGGTCCTGCACCCGCGAGCGGAACTCGCATTGGATGCGATCGAGATAAGGGAGTTCCGATAGCTCGGCCAAAGTTACCGAAGTGTGGTTCGCCAATATGTGCCCCTGCGCCATCGCCAGCAGCAGCCGCTCCCGAAACATTTCGACTGTTGCGATCTTGTTGTTTCCGGCAACCGGGTCGGTGCAAAAACAGCCATCAATCTGACCGCCGAGCAGGTATTCCAGACTCACATCACGGGTGATGGGGCGGAGAACCAGTTCCAGCATCGGCATCTGGTTAAGAGCGTGTTGGAGGAAGCCGGTGACCAGCGCCGGGGCGATGGTGTTGACGATGCCTAGCGTTAGCGTCTCGCGTCGACCGTGGACCCGATAGAGAGAAATCGCGCGAACCCGCTGTTCGCTCTCTGCGATCGCTGCGAACTCAGATCGTATTTCGCGGCCGAGCGCGGTCAGTCGACTATCCTTGCCGTCGCGATAGACCAGCGTTCCGCCCAGCTCCTGTTCGAGACGCTGTATTGCGCGGGTGAGGGTGGGTTGCGAAATCCCGCTTCTCATGGCCGCTTCGGTGAAGTTGAGGGTGTCCGCCAGGTTCAAGAAGTATCTGATCTGGTTGAGTTCCATTACCTCATCCTCGCCGTCTTGCTTGCGCCGCCTCTGGACGGGCACGGCTGATCCATAATGCAATTATCTGCCCGCACGGAATCTATACACACCAGCTATCGCCGGTGACGAATTCGCCGCCTGCCAGACGGCAGCGGCCGACCCAGGAGACCAGCCGATGAAAGCAATCACGGTAACGGACCAGAACGCCGGGTGGCTGGTATGAAGCTGATGGATAGACCCGAGCCAAAGGCCGCGATCAACGATGTCGTGTTTCAGGTCGAGGCGGCGGGCTTTGTCAACACAGAGCTGGAGTGGCCTTCGACCTGGCGATCGCGCCTCCCGCGCCCGGACGCCATCGATCCTTGGGCATGAGCTGGCCGGTGTCGTCACAAGGCTGGGGTACGGCACGACGAGGCTATCGATTGGCCAGCGCGTCTTCGGCCCATCTGAGCTCGTGACAAGCGCCCGTCTATTGCAGGCAAAGGTCTGAAACAGCTCCCCAGCGACACCACGATCCGAATCGTCTCTGGTGGCCAACTCGCTGGGAAGCCACGCGATCTGTCCGGCGGAAGTTGGTGCCAACTTGCTGGGAACATTCAGTTTGCTGAGAGGCTGGCTGGGGAACCTGGATTCGAACCAAGATTAACGGAGTCAGAGTCCGCTGTTCTACCATTGAACTATTCCCCACCGGGTGGAGGCGCGGGGCCTTTCCGGGGGCCGGGCGCGGGGCTCGGCGGGGCTGCCCTCGGGCAGCGCGGGCTCTACATAGCGACACGAGTCTGCGATTGCAAGCAGCAACAAGAGCCTGTGTGAAAAACTCACAGGAGCCTGCCGGACCCGCCCTGGCGGGCAGGCACGATGGCGTGGGCGCCATTGCGCTAACCCCCACCATGCTCTAGGTTCATCGTGACATGTAATTGAACTGCGCCTGGGCGCGCGCCGGTTTCGACCGGCACGGCGACCGCGCAGACGGAGAAACAAGTGACCGATTCCGATCGGTCCGCAGCTGCCGCCGCTCCCGATGGGACGGCGCGGCGCCGCAACCGGGGCAACTCCCGCCCGGGTCAGATCGCCAAGGGAAGCCCGCCGGCTTCCAAGGGCGAAGCGGATAGGCGGACAGGCAACGCCCCGAATCCGTCGCCGCGCCGGGCGCGCGGTTCGGTTTATGCAGCCCTCGACCTCGGTACGAACAATTGCCGCCTGCTGATCGCCAGGCCGAACGAACATGGCTTCCGGGTCCTGGACGGGTTCACCCGCATCGTCAGGCTCGGGGAGGGGGTCTCCTCCACGGGGCGCCTGGGTGACGCGGCCATGGACCGCACTATCGAGGCGCTCAAGCTCTGCCGCAACAAGCTGCGTGACCACGAGCCGGCCCGCATGCGCCTGGTGGCGACCGAAGCCTGCCGCGCCGCCGAGAACGGCTCGGAATTCCTCAAGCGCGTCGAGGACGAGGTCGGGCTGGTGCTCGAGATCGTCGACCGCCGCACCGAGGCCGAACTGGCCGTCACCGGTTGCGCGGACCTCATCGAGAAGGACGCGCAGGGCGCGCTGATGTTCGACATCGGTGGCGGCTCGTCGGAGCTCGCCTGGCTGGATTTCCGCGGCGGCAGGCCGCGCAGCCAGGGGCGCATGGCCGCTTCCATCCGGTCCTGGCAATCGCTGCCGGTGGGCGTGGTGTCGATCGCCGAGCGCTTCGGAGGCGTGGACGTGACGCCCGAAACCTTCGAGGCCATGGTGGCTTACGTCGCCGGACACCTGCGTCAGTTCCGGGGCAGGGAGAAGCTGCGCCAGATGATCGCCGAGCACCCCGTGCACCTGATCGGCACCTCGGGCACGGTGACGACCCTGGCGGGCCTGCACCTGGGCCTCGAGCGCTACGAGCGCCAGAAGGTCGATGGGCTGTGGATGACCAACGGACAGGTCATGGAGACCATGAAGGTGCTGCTCGGTATGCCGTTCGAGCGCCGCACCAACCATCCCTGCATCGGGCGCGACCGCGCCGACCTGGTGCTGCCCGGCTGCGCCATCTTCGAGGCGATCCGCCGCGAATGGCCGACCGAGCGCGTGCGGGTCGCCGACCGTGGCCTGCGCGAGGGCATCCTGATTTCCCTGATGGACGCGGACCGCACGTTCAAGCGCCCGTCGCGACCGGCCCCGAGGAGCCGCCGTTATGCCTGAAATTCCAACCGGGAAAGGCGCAGGACGCCGTTCGGACCGTGACCTCAAGGTGCGCGTCAAGACCGCGCGCAAGCGCAAGCTCTCCTCCACGCTCTGGCTGGAACGCCAGCTCAACGACCCCTATGTCGCCAAGGCGCGGGCCGAGGGCTACAAGTCGCGCGCGGCCTTCAAGCTCATCGAGCTCAACGACAAGTACAAGCTCCTGCGCAAGGGCATGCGTATCGTCGATCTCGGCGCGGCACCCGGCGGCTGGTCGCAGGTGGCGGCGGCCGAGATCGGCTCGACCGACGAGCGCCCGCTGATCGTGGGCATCGACTATCTCGACATGGACCCGATTCCCGGCGTGATCCTGCTCAAGAAGGATTTCACCGAGGACGATGCGCCCGACATGCTGATCGAGGCGCTCGGCGGGCACCGGCCGGACCTGGTGATGTCGGACATGGCAGCGCCCACGACGGGCCACCGGGCCACCGACCACCTGCGGATCATGCACCTGGTCGAGATCGCGGCGGACTTCGCCATCCAGGTGCTCAACCCCGGCGGCGCCTTCATCGCCAAGGTGTTCCAGGGCGGTACGGAGCACCAACTGCTCCACGACCTCAAGCGCAACTTCGCTTCGACCTTCCATGCCAAGCCGCCTTCCAGCCGCTCGGATTCGGCGGAGGCTTACCTCGTCGCCAAGGGCTTCAAGGGGCGCAGCGAGTAGCTACTCGCCGCCTGAGGCTCCCACGCCCTCCTGGGCGAGATGTCGGCCGGCATCGCGCGGCAGCCTGAGGAACATGATCACCGACACCGCGCACACCGCCGCCACGATGGCGAAGGCGATGCGGAAATCCGCCACCACCAGCTCGCCTCCGCGCATCAGATGGCTGGCCTCGAGAATGCCGCCGCCGAGCGCGACGCCGAGGGCGAAAGTCAACTGGCCCCAGACCTGCGCGATGACATTGGCGCCCCCGACATCCGTGTCCTCGATATCGGCGAAGGTGAAGGCATTGCTGCCGGTCCAGAAGGTGGACTGGGCGAAGCCCGAGATGATGAGGATGCCGATGATGATCGCGCCGGGCGTGGTGGCGTCGTAGAAGGCGAAGGCGGCGATGCCGAGCGTGGTGACGAAGGTGGCCAGCGCCAGCGTATTGCGGAAGCCGAACCTTTCGAAGAGCCAGGTCGCCACGAACTTGGCGGCGAGGGCGCCGATGGCGCTCGAGAAGGTGACCATCCCCGATTCGAACGCCGTCATGCCGAAGACCAGTTGCAGCATGAGCGGGAAGAGGAAGGGCGTGGCGCCAAGCCCCAGCCGGAAGAAGGTGCCGGCCACGACGGCGGTGCGGAAGTAGGGGAAGCGCAGGAGGCGCAGGTCGAGCAGGGGATGCTCGACCCGCAGCGCATGGGCGACATAGAACCCGCCCAGCACGACGCCCAGCACCATGGCGATGAAGCCGTAATAGGTCGGCAGCGCCGGCAGGCTCACCACCGAGACGCCGAAGACGAAGAAGGCGAAGGCGGAGCCGGCGAGGAAAAAGCCCGGAAAATCGATGGCTCGTGGCGCGTTGCGCTTGGTGTCGGGCAGGAAGGCGCCGACGAGCCAGATGCCCAGGATCCCGATCGGCACGTTGATGAGGAAGATCCAGTGCCAGGAAAGATAGGTGGTGAGGAACCCGCCGAACGGCGGGCCGACGATGGGGCCGATGAGCCCCGGAATCGTGAGCCAGGCCATGGCGTTGACCAGTTCGTTGCGCGGGGTGGCCCGCACGAGGACGAGACGCGCCACCGGCGTCATCATCGCGCCGCCCATGCCTTGCAGGAACCGTGCGGCGACGAAGGCGGTGAGGGAGTTGGAGAGCGCGCAGGCGACCGAGCCGAGGACGAAGACCGCCATGGCGCCGCGGAAGACGTTACGTGCGCCGAAGCGGTCTGCCATCCAGCTGGAGACGGGGATAAAGATGGCGAGGGCGACGAGGTAGGAGGTGAGCGCCAGCTTGAGGGCGATGGGTTCGGTCCCGATATCCCTTGCGATATCGGCCAGTGACGTCGCGATCACCGTCGAATCCATGTTCTCCATGAACAAGGCGACGGCGAGGATAAGTGGCGTCAGGCGCATGGCAAATCGGTAAAATTTGAAAACAAAAACGGGTAGTGCGCGATCACTCTTTGCTTTCCGCGAAGGCCTTTCCGCCCGGTGCGCGGTGTCCCGAAACCTGGTGGCCGGCATCGGGCGCCAGGCGCAGGAACGACAGCGCCGCGCAGGCCGAGAAGATGCCGACGACCCAGAACGCGACGTGGAAGTCGTTGAGGTTGAGCGGCCCGGCATGGGTGCGCGAGGAGATTTCGAGCAGCGCGCCGGCAAGGGCGACGCCGGTGGCGATCGAAAGCTGCTGCATCACCGCGTTTATGGCGGTGGCCTGGCTCATGTCGGCTTCATCCACATCGGCAAAGCTGAGGGCGTTGACGCCCGTGAAGGTGATGGAACGCAGCAGACCCGTTAGCAGCAGGACGCCCATGATGAGCGCAATCGGCATGCCGGGCGAGAAGAAGCCGTTGACGAAGATGAAGAACCCGCCCACGCCCGCGCCGAAGCTGAGCACGGTGCGGAACCCGAAACGCGCATAGGTGCGCTCGGCCAGGAACTTGGAGGTGATGGCGCCAATGGCGCTCACGAAGGTGACAAGGCCGGATTCGGCCGGGTTGAGCCCGAAGGCGAGCTGGAGCATCAGCGGCAGCAGGAAGGGGATGGCGCCCACCCCGACGCGGAAGATGTTGCCACCGAGCGCGGCGGCGCGGAAGAGGGGGTAGCGGAACATCCTGGGATCGAGCAGCGGATACTCGGTGCGCCGGGCATGGAGCAGGTAGAGCAGGCCCGCCGTGACGCCGACGGCGATGGTGAGATAGCCGTAGACGATGGGCAGGGCCGGCAGGCTGACCACCGAGAGGCCGAAGACCAGGCCCGAGAAGGCGATGCTGGTGAGGACGAACCCGACGAAATCGATGGGTCGGGGCGTGCGCACGTCGAGCACCGGCAGGTAGCGCGAGGCGAAGACGATGCCGGCCAGCCCGATCGGCACGTTGATCCAGAAGATCCAGTGCCAGGAAAGGTAGGTGGTAAGGAAACCGCCGAGCGGCGGGCCGACGAGCGGGCCGATAAGGGCAGGGATGGTGAGCCAGGCCATTGCCGAAACGAGCTCGTTGCGTGGCGTCGAGCGCACGAGGAGCAGGCGGCCCACCGGGGTCATCATCGAAGCGCCAGCCCCCTGGAAGAAGCGCGAGATGACGAAGGTCGGCAGCGAATTGGAGAAGGCGCAGGCCACAGAACCCATCACGAAGACCAGGATCGCCAGCCGGAAGATGTTGCGGGCGCCGAACCGGTCCGACATCCACCCGCTGATGGGGATGAAGATGGCGAGCGAGACCAGGTACGAGGTCAGCGCCAGCTTCAGCGCCACGGGCTCGGTGCCGATATCGGCGGCGATGGCGGGCAGGGACGTGGAAATGACCGTGGAATCGAGCTGTTCCATGAACAGCGCGACCGCAAGGATCAGGGGCGTTATCCGCAAGGAAGGCATGGCAAGGACCGGAACTAGCGGCCAGGGGAGCACGGCCGCGCGGCAGGTATGGTTGTCGATAGTCCTGAGTCCGGCCACTTGGCAACTCAAACCGTCCGCACCCCTGCAAAAGTCGGATGGCGCCGGGCGAAGGCGTGGTTAACGAAAAGGCAACCCCTGCCGCCTCAGTGCGTTCTCTCTCCCAGGACGAAACCACCCGAGGAGAGAGCGATTGGCTATCAAGCAGCTGGTTCTCGCCACTCTTTTCTGCGTGCCTGCATTGACGACCTTCGCGCAGGAGCCGAACCCCGAGGGGACGTGGCGCGACGAATACGGGACGATCTTCCAGATATCGCTGTGCGGCGACGGCACGGGGCTGTGCGCCAAGCTCATCGACGTGCAGGGCAAGTCGCGGACGGACGAGAACCTGGCCTATGTCAACCAGCAGGTGCTGCAGGCAGATCAGACTTCCGAGGCGGAGTGGAAGGGCACGGTGATCTACAACGGCAGCGAAGCGGGAGCGACCATCAACCAGAACGGTCCCGATACGCTCAGCATCACCGGCTGCCGGATGATCCTCTGCCAGACCCTGGTCTTCAACCGCATGTGACGACCGGGCCGGATCGGGTTCCACGGGCTGTCGCGGCCCGCCGGCGCTGCGACAATGCCGCCCCCTTTGCAAACCGTCATGCCGGTGATATTGACCCTCGCCAACCTGAATGCGGGTGAGTCCCTCGACTCCCCCTTCGATTCCATCATTTCTGACGTTTCTCAGAGGCAGGAAGGGTCTGGCCCTTGGCGAAGATCATTACAACTATCACTGGTGATATGGCGCTCACGTTCGACGACGTGCTGCTCCAGCCCGCGCGCTCGGACATCCTGCCCACGCAGACCGACATCCGCACGCGGGTGACCAAGGACATCGAACTTAACCTGCCGATCCTCTCCTCGGCCATGGATACGGTGACCGAGGCCAACATGGCCATCGCCATGGCGCAGGCCGGTGGCCTGGGGGTCATCCACAAGAACCTGACGCCCGAACAGCAGGCCGAGCAGGTTCGCCAGGTCAAGAGCTTTGAAAGCGGCATGGTGGTGAACCCGATCACCATCGGCCCGGACGCCACCCTTGCCGATGCCCTGGCGCTGATGGAGCGCAACCGCATCTCGGGCATTCCGGTGGTCGAGAACGGCGGCACCGGTGGCCGCATGGCCGGCAGGCTCGTCGGCATCCTCACCAATCGCGACGTGCGCTTCGCCTCCAACCCGCGCCAGCGCATCGCCGAGCTGATGACGCACGAAAACCTCGTGACTGTCCGCGACGGCGTTTCCAAGGACGACGCCAAGCGCCTGCTGCACAAGCACCGCATCGAAAAGCTCCTGGTGGTGGACGAGAACGGCCGCTGCGTCGGGCTCATCACGGTCAAGGACATCGAGAAGGCCCAGCTCAACCCCAACGCCGTCAAGGACGCCCAGGGACGCCTGCGCGTCGCTGCCGCCTCGGGCGTGGGCGATGCCGGCTTCGAACGCTCCATGGCGCTGATCGAAGCGGGCGTGGACATGCTGGTGATCGACACCGCCCACGGCCACTCGACGGGCGTGATGGGCATGGTCGAGCGCGTCAAGCGCGAGAGCAACTCCACCCGCATCATGGCCGGCAACGTGGCGACGGCGGAAGCCGTCCGGGCCCTCATCGATGCCGGCGCCGATGCGGTCAAGGTCGGTATCGGGCCGGGCTCGATCTGCACCACGCGCGTGGTCGCCGGCGTCGGCGTGCCGCAGCTGGCGGCCGTGATGTCCTGCGCCGAGGAAGGCGACAAGCACGGCGTGCCCGTGATCGCGGACGGCGGAATCAAATTCTCAGGAGACATGGCTAAAGCCTTGGCCGGCGGCGCTTCCTGCGTGATGGTCGGCTCGCTGCTGGCAGGCACCGACGAAAGCCCGGGCGAAGTCTATCTCTACCAGGGACGCTCCTATAAGTCCTACCGCGGCATGGGCTCGGTGGGCGCCATGGGCTCCGGCTCGGCCGACCGCTACTTCCAGCAGGACGTCAAGGACTCGCTAAAGCTCGTGCCCGAGGGCATCGAGGGCCAGGTGCCCTACAAGGGCCCGGTGGGCGCCGTGCTCCACCAGCTCCAGGGCGGCCTGCGGGCGGCCATGGGCTATACCGGTGCGCACACCCTCGAGGACTTCCGCAAGAACTCCACCTTCGTCAAGATTTCTGGCGCCGGGCTCTCGGAAAGCCACGTCCACGACGTTTCCATCACGCGCGAAGCGCCGAACTATCGCGGCCGGTAACCGGCGATGAGCGCCAACGCCCTCTGGCTGCTTGCGGCACTCTGGGTGCAGGGCGCTCTGGCATTGGCGCTGGTCTGGATACTGGGCCGGCGCCGGCTGCCGCTGATCGGGCAGGGGACGATCGCGATAGACGAAATCGCGGTCTCCAAGCATCCCTGGCCGCTCAGGGCGCAACTGGCATCGAATGCGCTGGACAACCAGTTCCAGTTGCCCGTGCTGCTCTACGTGGCCGGCTTTGCCGCGCTCCATCTCGGCCCGACCCTGCTCGAGGTGGCGTTGGCGTGGGTGTTCGTCGCCAGCCGCCTGGTGCATGCCGCCATCCACGTGACCAGCAACCATGTGGTGCGGCGGTTTTCGGCCTATATGATCGGCTACATCGCCATCATCGCCCTCTGGATCGACCTGGCCGTGCGGCTGGTCGCCCTGGCCCTTGCGGGCGGGGTTCACTCGTAAGGTTCTCTTTCAATGCGTCTGCCCGGCCGACTGTCCGCCGCCATCGAAGTGCTCGCCGACATGGAGGCGCGCAAGCGTCCGGTTTCCGAGGCGCTCAAGGCCTGGGGCCTCAACAACCGCTTCGCGGGGTCGGGCGACCGGGCCGGTATCGGCAACATGGTCTATGACGTGCTGCGCCGCCGTGCGTCCCATGCCTGGGCGATGGGCTCGGACGATCCGCGCGCGCTGGTGCTCAGCGTAGCCGTGCGCGAATGGGGCGAGACGCCCGAAGGGCTCAACGCAGCCTTTGAGGGCGACAACTTCGCGCCCGCGCCCATCACCACGGAAGAGGCGGCGCGCCTGACCACGCCCGATCCGCTGGCCGGCGCGCCCGATGCCGTAAAGGCCGATATTCCCGATTGGGCCGGCTCCTCGCTCGCCTATCTCGGCGACTGGGTGGCCGAGGGCCGCGCAATGACCGAGCGACCGCCGGTGGACCTGCGGGTCAATACGCTCAAGGCCACTTCCGACAAGGTCCGCAAGGCGCTCTCGCGCTTCACCCCCGCCGATACCTTCGCGGCCAACGGGCTTCGCATGTTCGCGGGCGGCAAGGATGCGCGCACGCCAAACGTGCAGTCCGACGAAGGCTACATCAAGGGCTGGTTCGAGGTGCAGGACCTCGGCAGCCAAGCGGTCGCGACGCTGGCTGGCGCCCATCCGGGCGAGCAGGTGCTGGACCTCTGCGCCGGCGGTGGCGGCAAGACGTTGGCGATGGCCGCCGACATGGGCAACAAGGGCCAGATCTTCGCCTATGACAGCGACCGCTCGCGGCTGGCCCCGATCTACGACCGGCTCAAGCGCAACGGCGTGCGCAACGTGCAGGTGCGCGCCCCCGAGCCGGGAGCGCTCGACGACCTCGCGGGCAAGATCGACCGCGTGCTGATCGACGCGCCGTGCACCGGCACGGGCACGTGGCGGCGGCGTCCGGACACCAAGTGGAAACTCTCCTCCGAGCAGATAGCGACGCGCCTGGGCGAGCAGGCGGCGCTGCTCGACGAAGGCGCGGGCTACGTCAAGGCGGGGGGACACCTGGTCTATGTTACGTGCTCGCTGCTGGCCGAGGAGAACCGGAATCAGATTGAGCGGTTTCTCGCAGAACATGCTGATTTCAAAGCGGTTCCCGGCGAAGGGCTTTGGAACGAAGCCTTTGGCGAGGCGGTTGGGACGCCGTATTTCGGACCCGAAGGCGGCGTGACGCTGACCCCGCACCGGACGGGAACGGATGGGTTTTATGTCTGCGTGATGCGGCGGGGGTAGGGCCGCGGCTCGCGGCCTCGCCTGACTGAAGATCCTGCGCCCCTGGCTCCCCCTCACCCGCCGCTGCGCGGCGACCTCTCCCCGACGGGGCGAGGTGGTGGAGTTGCCGGCACGATGATGCCACACTAACATTCTCCAACCACGGAAGCCGCCTCGGGAGCGCCTAGCTTTCCGTATCCAGCCAAATCGTCACCGGCCCATCGTTGGTCAGCGAGACCTTCATGTCCGCGCCGAACACGCCGTTGGCCACTTCCATTCCCTCGGCGCGCAGCGTGGCCGAGAAGCGCTCATAGAGCCTGCGGCCGTCTTCCGGCGCGGCGGCGGTCGAGAAGCCGGGGCGATTGCCCTTGGTGTCGGCTGCCAGCGTGAACTGGCTGATGACGAGCGCCGCGCCGCCGATGTCGAGGAGCGAGCGGTTCATGCGGCCGGCGTCATCGGGGAAGATACGCAGCTTGGCGACCTTGCGCGCCAGCCAGTCCGCCTTCTCGTCGGTATCGCCCTGCATGGCGCAGACCAGCACCAACAGACCGCGCTCGATCGCGCCGACTGTCTCGCCGTTGACGGCGACGGCCGCGGAGGAAACGCGCTGGATGAGGGCTCGCATGGAGGTCTCCGATTGGTCTGTCGCGGGGATAGCCGCCGCCCGCCGCCGATGCAACCGGGGTGAACCGAAACGTTCCGCGCTTCGTTAGGAGAAGAAGCAATATCCAAACGAAGGCAGCAGACGATGAACAGCCTCGCAATCGACTATCGCAGCCCCAGGTCCCTGGTGATCCTCGCCATTTTCCTGGTGGTCGTCATCGGCATGGGCGCGCTGATCGGCATCAACACCGCCCCGGGCGAGTGGTACGCCTCGCTCAACAAGCCGCCGTTCAACCCGCCCAACTGGGTATTCGGCCCGGTATGGTTCACGCTCTACGTGCTCATCGCCATCGCCGGCTGGCGCACCTTCATGCGCGACAGCGGCGGCACCGAGATGAAGGCGTGGTTTGGCCAGATGCTCCTCAACTGGGCGTGGTCGCCGGTGTGGTTCACGCTGCACCTGCTCTGGCCGGCCTTCGCGGTGATCGTCGTGATGTGGCTGTTGATCGTGGCGTTCATTGCCGGCTCGTGGCGCAAAGACCGGGTCTCGGCGTGGCTGTTCGTGCCGTACCTCGCCTGGGTCAGCTTCGCGTCCCTGTTGAATCTATCTGTCGCCATCCTCAACTAAGTCATTGATCAGGCGTGCAATTCCTTGGCGATAGGCGGGCCGATGACGTAACGGTCGAAGCGCACCTCGAGCCCTTCGCCAACCGGCGAGCAGCACATGCGTCCGATCTCGACCGATGCGGGCATCCCGAGGTAGGCGAGGCGCACGAGGCGCCACTCGCCGCCAACCAGTAACTGCACCCGCAACGCTTCGGCGTGGCGGGTGAGACGCAGGGTCACCGGTTGGGACGAGGCTCCGTCGAGCCGAAGCACCGACCAGTCCGACTGGTCGTCGCGCGTCACTACAACCGAGAAATGCATGTAGCCGTCGGTGAACTCGACCCCGGCCTTGAGCCAGTTCCGCTCGTCCACGCGCAGCATCAGCCCGGCCTGATCGTAGAGCTCGGCATAGTCGGCCGAGACCTGCAGCTCGACGCTGAAATCGCCCTCGACCGGCTCGGCATAGAAATGGCCGTTGTCGTGGAGGAAGCCGTAGAAGGTGTTGTTCCAGAAGTCGGTTTCCCGGGCGGTGGTGACAGCGAGCACGCCGCCTTCCTCGCTCCAGACGGGTGGTTCGTTGTGCCAGACTGGCATGGGCGGCATCTCCACTTGAATCGGATCGGCAGCATCGAGGCGTAACCGGCGGGAACGACTCGCCATTTCGGCGGCCTGGCCTGTCGCGACGGTGACGCAGGACTCCCCTGCGCGCGCCCGCTTGCGTATTTCCCAGACTCCCGCTAATGGCTCGCCATGCAAACATCGGCGACCGCTTCTCCCCCGCAAAACAGCATTCTCATTGTTGATTTCGGATCGCAAGTCACACAGTTGATCGCGCGGCGTATCCGCGAGGCTGGCGTGTATTGCGAGGTTCATCCGTTCAACACGGCTGAGAAGGCCCTCCACGCGCTCAACCCCAAGGGCATCGTGCTCTCGGGGAGCCCGGCTTCGACGCTGGACGACAACGCGCCCACCATCCACCCCGACCTGATCGCCGCCAACGTGCCGATCCTGGGCATCTGCTACGGCCAGCAGGCGCTCTGCATGGCGCTGGGCGGCAAGGTCGAGCGCGGGCACGACGCCGAATACGGTCGCTCCGAGGTCAAGGTCGAGAAGGCCTCTGCGCTTTACGATGGCGTCTGGGACGTGGGCACCGAGCACACCGTCTGGATGAGCCACGGCGACCGCGTCACGGCAATCCCGCCGGGCTTTGAAGTGGTCGGCACTTCCAATGGCGCCCCCTTCGCCATGATCGCCGACGAGAAGCGCCGCATCTGGGCCGTGCAGTTCCACCCCGAAGTGGTGCACACGCCCGATGGGGCCAAGCTCTACGCCAATTTCGTCCACGAGATCTGCGGCATTGCCGGCGACTGGACCATGCACGCCTACCGCCAGCGCGCCATCGACAAGATCCGCGCCCAGGTGGGCAAGGGCAGGGTGCTCTGCGCCCTTTCGGGCGGCGTCGACTCCTCGGTTGCCGCGGTGCTCATCCACGAGGCGATCGGCGACCAGCTTACCTGCGTCTTCGTCGACCACGGCCTGATGCGCATGAACGAGGCCGACGAAGTCGTCACCATGTTCCGCGACCAGTACAATATTCCGCTGGTCCACGTGGATGCCTCCGGCAAGTTCCTGGGGGAACTCGAGGGGCAGACGGATCCCGAGACCAAGCGCAAGATCATCGGCAAGCTCTTCATCGAGGTCTTCGAGGAAGAAGCCAAGAAGATCGGCGGCGCCGAGTTCCTGGCGCAGGGCACGCTCTACCCGGACGTGATCGAAAGCGTCTCGTTCTCGGGCGGCCCGTCCGTCACCATCAAGAGCCACCACAATGTGGGCGGCCTGCCCGAGCGCATGAACATGCAGCTCGTCGAACCGCTGCGCGAACTCTTCAAGGACGAAGTGCGCGCCCTCGGTCGCGAACTGGGCCTGCCGGACCGCTTCATCGGCCGCCACCCGTTCCCCGGTCCGGGCCTCGCCATCCGCTGCCCGGGCGGCATCACGGCAGAAAAGCTCGACATCCTGCGCAAGGCGGACGCGATCTATCTGGACGAAATCCGCAAGTCCGGCCAGTACGACAAGATCTGGCAGGCCTTCGCCGTGCTGCTGCCGGTGCAGACCGTCGGCGTGATGGGCGATGGCCGCACCTACGAATTCGTCTGCGCCCTGCGCGCGGTGACCTCGGTGGACGGCATGACGGCCGACTTCTACCAGTTCGACATGAACTTCCTCGGGCGCACCGCCACCCGCATCATCAACGAAGTGCGCGGCATCAACCGGGTCGTCTACGACGTCACCAGCAAGCCACCCGGCACGATCGAGTGGGAATGATCTAAAGGCCGGCATTGCCGGCCTTTTTCTTTTCCGGCGCTCAGCCGCGTCTTTCGCGGAAGGTCCGGGCGCCGGCGTGGAAGATCCGCCGTAGTTCCTGATCGGGGCCCGGCTCGTCCGGGTGCTCGGGGGGCGCGTTCATCTTGAAGCGGGCGCGGTATTCGGTGGGCGGAATGCCGATGCGGGCCATGAAGGCGCGGCGCATGTTGGCCTCTCCGCCCAGTCCCGACAGCACCGCCACCTCGCCCAGGCCGCGATCGGTCCATTCGAGGAGATTGCAGGCATGCCGGAACCGGGCGTCGGCGACGAACTCGCCGAGCGGGGTGCCCGTATGCAGCCGGAAGGCGCGCAACAGGGTGCGCTGGCCCATGCCCGCCCGCCTGGCCAGCGCTTCGGTGCGCAGGTCCTCGGCCGGGTTGTCGATGATCCATTGCTGCAGTTCGCCGATGGCGGGCGTGTCCGAGAACTGCGCGCGCAGATGCGTGCTGAACTGGGACTGGCCCCCCGACCGGCGCAAGTAGAGCACCATGTGGCGCGCCACTTCCATCGCCAGCGGCCGGCCGCAATCGGCCTCGATGAGCGCCAGCGCCAGGTCCATGCCGGCGGTCATGCCCGCCGAGGTCCAGACATTGCGGCTGCGCACGAAGAGCGCATCCATGTCGACATCGGTTTCCGGATAGCGGCGGGAAAGCTCGTCGCCATAGGCCCAATGGGTGGCGACCCGCACCGAGCGGGTCAATCCGGCCGCCGCAAGCAGGAAGGCGCCGTTGCAGACCGAACCGTAGCGCCCCGCTGTAGTGGCGCGCTCGGCTAGCCAGGCCTTGGTGCGGCTGTCCTCGCCCGCCAGCGGCGCAGCGGGGCCGCCGGGAACGAGCAGTGTGTCGACGCTGGACGGCAGGGTCGCGAAGCTATGGGTGGGCTGGAGCGAAATCCAGCCGCCGGCTGCCTGCACCATCCTGCCGTCATGGGAAACGGTCGCGATGTCGTAGGGTGCGTTCCCGGAGATGAAGTTCGCCAGTCCGAAGCATTCGAGCGGGCCCGTGACGTCACTCGGCGCAACGCCGTCATAGACGAGCATCGCTATCGAGTGTTGCCCCTTGTCCGCCATTGACCGTGCCCCATGGTGTTCGGACCATCGAGTGAACACACCAGCCGGTTCCCGGGCAAGCGATATCCGGCATAAGCGGGACGCGCGACGCCAGTCGGTCGGGAGGGGATTGGCGTCCCTTCGCGCCCTACGGGAGCGTGGTGAACCGCTCAGGGGGCGGCGTCCCGATAGAGGCTGGCGAACTCCTCGGAGGGTGGAATGGGTTTGATGATGTCGATCAGGACACCATTGGGATCGGCAGTGATGAAGTGGCGCTGACCGAAGGCCTCGTCGCGCAAAGGCGTCAGTATCGGGAGCCCGGCTTCGACGGCGGCGGCGTGAATGGCATCCACATCTTCCACTTCGAAATTGAGGATGACACCGCTGGCCTTGCCGCGGGCCGGCAGGGGCACGGTTTCGTGTGCGCCGTCCAGAATGGCGAGGTTCACCGCTCCATTACCGGGCAATTGCAGATGGACATACCAATCGGCCGCGAAGAGCGCCACGAAGCCGAAGTGACGCTGGTAGAATGCGGCAGTGCCAGCGACGTCGGAGGTCATCAGGACAGGGTAATAGCTTGTGACTTTCATGGTGGCGTCTCCCGAGGCATTATCATACAGTCTGTTTGTATCTTTCGATTAACATACAGGCTGTATGTATGCAACGTGTTTCGAACCAGGATCGCACCGAGCGCATGCGACGCACGCTCTTGGATGTGGCGCGGACCCTGTTCGTGGAGAAGGGCTATGCCCAGACCTCGACGCCGGAGATCGTCGCGGCGGCAGGGGTGACGCGCGGGGCGCTCTATCACCACTTCGCCGACAAGCAGGCGGTTTTCCGCGCCGTGGTGGAAAGCGAGGCGGCCGCGGTTGCTGTTGCCATCGAAGCGCATGCGCAGGATGCCGCGGACGCGCGCGGCGCCTTGCGAGCCGGCACCCGCGCCTATCTCGAGGCAATGCGCGTGCCCGGGCGGACGCGCCTGCTGCTCATCGAGGGGCCGGCAGTCCTGGGCGGCGCTTTGCTGTCGTCGCTCGACGCGGAGCACGCGGCACGTACGTTGCGGGAAGGCATCGAGGCCGCGCGCGCCCAGAGCGCGGCGGCATCGGCCATCCCGGCCGCCGTGCTTGCCGAACTGCTTTCGGCCGCTTTCGATCGAGCGGCCATCGCGATCGAGGGCGGCGCAAAGCCGGAGACGTTCCTCGAGGCGATGGACGAAATGATCGCACGGCTGGTCTAGGCCGTCGTCAGCGGCTTTGTTGTGGAAGGATGTCCCACGGGCTGCGCCCTGGGCCGCGTCGGGGTAAAAGACAATATGTGCAATCTCTACTCGGTGACCACCAACCAGGCCGCGCTGCGGGCGCTGGTGCGCGCTTTCCACGATGCGACGGGCAACCTGCCGCTGCTGCCGGGAATCTATCCCGACTATTTCGCCCCCATCGTGCGCGGCAACGATTCCGAGCGGTCGCTCGAACTCGCGCGCTGGGGCCTGCCTTCGCTGGTGAGCGTGGACGACGGCAAGCCCAATCGCGGCAACACCAATATCCGCCGGCCGTGGCTGGACGACTGGAAGGGGTATCTCGGCCTCGAGAACCGCTGCCTTGCGCCCTTTACCCGGTTTTCCGAACCCACCAGGCTGGCCAGCGGCGAGAGCGGCAATGCCTGGTTCGCGCTCGACGAGAGCGAGCCACTGCTGTGCTTCGCCGGCTTCTGGACGCGCTGGCACGGCATGCGGCGCAAGGACGAGGGCGTGATGGATCACGCCGTCTTCGGCTTCCTCACCACCGCGCCCAACGACGTGGTTGGCGCCATCCACGAAAAGGCCATGCCCGTGATCCTCACCAGCGAGGAAGAGCGCGAGGTCTGGCTGCGCGCGCCCTGGTCCGAGGCTCGCGACCTGCAGCGGCCGCTGCCCAACGGCGTGCTCAAGGTGGTGCACGAGACCCCGCTCAAGGTCCTGCCGGGCGTCGAAGGCATTCCCTCGGGCGATCCGCTCCGTCCCAGCCAGGCCCCCAAGCCCGAGGAACCCGACCAGCCTTCACTGTTCTAGCCCACTGGCACAAACCCACCGACTCGTTGCTAAGTACCGCCCAATACGGGGGAGTATTGCAGCATGTGGATTTTGATCGCCGGTCTGGTGGTGTTTTTCGCCATTCACTGTATCCGGATCGTCGCGCCGGATTTTCGCGAGCGCCAACTGGCGCAGAACGAGCGGCGCTGGAAGGGCATTTATTCGCTGGTATCGCTGGTGGGGCTGGGTCTCATCATCTGGGGCTGGTTGGTCTACCGTGGCGAGGCGCCCGAGATATATGAGCCGCCGGCCTGGGGACGTCACGTCACCATGCTGCTTGTGCTGCTGGCCTTCATCCTGCTCGCGGCATCCAACATGCCGGCAGGCTATATCAAGACCTGGGTGCAGCATCCGATGCTGACCGGCGTCTTCCTCTGGGCCCTCGGGCACCTGCTGGCCAATGGCGACCAGGCTTCACTACTGCTCTTCGGCAGCTTTCTCGTCTATTCGCTGGTGGACCGCATCGCAGTGGCGGTGCGACCCGCGCCGCCGGTGGCGTTCGTCAGCGCCCGCTCCGATGTCCTGGCCATTGTCATTGGCGTGGTGATCTACGCGATCTTCGTGCTCTACCTGCACGGCTTGCTGTTCGGCGTCTCACCGCTGAGCTAGATCGCCATCGGCTCCGAAGGTCACGACGTCCTCGAGGCGCACGAAGCTGAAGCCGCGCGCCTTGAGGGCGAGTATGCCCGCCGCCACGCCACCGCCGGCAGGCCGCCGGGGCTGGTTGATATGGGCGATGATCACGTCGCCATCCTGGGCGTGCGCGATCCGATGGGCGGTCGAGGCAGCCGAGAGCGAGGCGCCCTGGTCGCCATTGAGGGAGTAGCCGGCGATCTTGAGGTCGAGGTGACGCACGAGCGCCATGGCTTCCGGGCTATAGAGCGCGGTGGCGTCGCGATACCAACTGGCCTTTACGCCGGTGGCGTGGAGCAAGGCGACCTGGCCGCCCTCGACTTCGGCGGAAATGGCATCGAGCGTGCCGGCGGGCCGGATGCCGTAGACGGGCTTCGTCCCCAGCACGGCCGGAACATGCTCGGCCCCGTGGTCCTCGAGCTCGAAGAGTTCGGGATGGGCGAGCATCACCTTGACCGCCGCCTCGTTGCGCGCGAGCCAGCGCGCCGTCACGAAGACCGTGGCGGGGATGGCATTGTCGACCAGCGTGGAAAGGATGCGCATGTCGGTGCCGCCCATGCAGGCGTCGAGCGTCAGGGCCACCTGGGGGTGTTCGGGGCCGCCCGAGGCGATGTTGAGCCGCGGCTCGCGCAAGGGCTCCGCAAAGGCGTTTGCGCTCCAGACGAGAAAGGGCAGGGCGAGAAGCAGACGCATGGGAAATACCGGGAAAAGGGGCCGTTTCGACCAACGTGATCCTACCCGATTGCGGCGCGAACAAGTTCACGGATTTTCGCTATCCGGTTCAATTGCAATCCTAAGCCTGCATCACTATTGTGCCGCAACTTTCAAGACCGGGTAGCCAAGGCCTTCCATGTCCCAAGACAACATTTTCCGCGAAGTCGACGAAGAGCTGCGCAGCGAGCGCATGCGGACGCTGTGGCGCCGTTTCGGGCCCTACGTCATCGGCGCGGCGGTTGCCGTGGTGCTGGTCGTGGCGATCAACGAGGGCTGGAGCTGGTGGCGCAATTCCACCGCCGCGCAGGCCTCCGATGAATACTACGCGGCTCTCAAGCTCGCCGATGGCGGCGACCTCGCGGGCGCCCAGGCCGAACTGACCAAGATCGAGGGGCAGGGCGGTGGCTACGCCACGCTCGCCAAGTTCAAGCAGGCTGCGCTCCTGGCCAAGGACGGCAAGAAGAGCGAAGCGGTGGCCGCCTATGACGCCCTCGCCTCGGGCGAGAGCAATGTGCGACTGCGCGAACTGGCGCTGGTGCTCGCCGGCAACCTGCTGGTGGATACCGGCACGCTCAACGACGTCGAGCAACGCGTCGGCTCGCTCAACACCACTGACAGCCCACTGCGCAATTCGGCGCGCGAAGCCATCGGCCTGGCCCAGTACAAGGCCGGCGACCTGACCGGCGCCAAGGCGACGTTCGACGCCATCATGACCGACCCGATCGCCCCGCGCGAACTGCAGAACCGCGCCGAGCTCTATATCGCCCAGATCGTGGCCGAAGGCGGCGCTGCCGCCGCCACCGTCGCCGCCGACACCCCGGCACCGGCCGCCGACGCCACCGCCGCGCCCGCAGCCGACGCGACGCCCGCTCCTGCGACCGAAGCTCCGGCTACCGAGGCTCCCGCCGCTGCCGCACCGGCAGCCGACGCGCCGGCGGCCGACGCTCCCGCGGGCGAGTCGGCAAATCCGCTGGCCAACAGCTCCTCGATGATGCAGATGATGACTCCGGCCCCGCAGGCGCCCGCCGAGCAGCCCGCAGCCACCACCGAACCCGCAACGCCCGCGCAGGCTCCCGCGACGGCCAACTAGGCTGTCGCGACCCAACTGCGTGAGACTGGAGGACCGATGAGCGTCACAGTTGCCATTGTCGGTCGTCCCAATGTGGGCAAATCGACCCTTTTCAACCGCCTCGTCGGGCGCAAGATCGCGCTCGTCGACGATACGCCGGGCGTGACGCGCGACCGCCGCGAAGCGGAGGGGCGGATTGCGGACCTGCATTTCCGCATCCTCGACACAGCCGGCTACGAGGACAAGACCGACGGCTCGCTCGAAGATCGCATGCGCCAGCAGACCGAGCTGGCCATCCGCGAGGCCGACGTCATCCTTTTCATGTACGACGCCAGGGCCGGGGTGACCCCGCTTGACGAGCGCTTCGCGCAGGTCCTGCGCCGGGCGGGCAAGGACGTGCACCTGATCGGCAACAAGGCCGAAGGCAAGGCGTCCGATGCCGGGCTGACGGAAGGCTATTCGCTCGGCTTCGGCGAGCCGGTGCCGCTGTCGGCCGAACACGGCCAGGGCATGGCGGACCTTCACGCCATCATCTCCCAGGCCATCGACCGGATCGTGGACAAGCAGAAGCAGACGGCGCAGGCGAGCCTGGACATCATGCCCGAGGTCAACGTCGACCTGCCCGAGGACGATGGCACCGACGAGAACGCCCCGACCCGCCGCTGGGACCCGACGCGCCACCTCAACGTCGCCATCATCGGTCGCCCGAACGCCGGCAAGTCGACGCTGATCAACCGCATGGTCGGCGAGGAACGTCTGCTCACCGGCCCCGAAGCCGGCATCACGCGCGACAGCATCCTGGTGCCCTGGGAATGGGAAGGGCGCACCATCAACCTTGTGGACACGGCCGGCATGCGCCGCCGCAACAAGGTGCACGAAAAGCTCGAAAAGCTCGCAGTGGGAGATTCGCTGCGCTCGATCCAGTACGCCGAAGTCGTGGTGCTGCTGCTGGACGCCACGATCCCGTTCGAGAAGCAGGACCTGCAGCTTGCCGACCTCGTCGAGCGCGAGGGCCGCGCGCTGGTGATCGCACTCAACAAGTGGGACCTGATCGAGGACAAGAACGCCGCGCTCACCGAGTTGCGCGAGATGTGCGAGCGGCTGCTGCCGCAACTGCGCGGCGTGCCGCTGGTGACGCTTTCCGGCCTGCAGGGACGCAATATCGACAAGCTCATGGCCGCGATCTTCAAGATCGAGAAGGCCTGGAACACCCACATCTCGACGGCGCGGCTCAACCGCTGGCTGGCGGCCATGATCGAAGGTCATCCGCCTCCGGCCGTCTCCGGGCGTCGCCTCAAGCTGCGCTACATGACCCAGGCCAAGACGCGCCCGCCCAGCTTCATCGTCTTCTCCTCGCGCCCCGATGCCCTGCCTGCGGCGTATCAGCGCTACCTGGTCAACGGCCTGCGCGAAACCTTCGAGATGCCCGGAACGCCCATCCGGCTTTGGGTTCGCGGCGGCAAGAACCCGTTCGCCGACCAGGACTAGGCGCGCCTGTTTTGGGTTCGCGCGGGAAAAACATCCGCGCGACTTATTCACACCCATAGCGAAAATCGCGGAAATGCCGCATAACTCTCAACGCTTAAGCGACCCGATGCAGAGTGCGGGGCCGCATCCTTTGATACGAGCTTGTTTCTCGAAATACTGATTATCGCCGTTCTGACCCTGGTGAACGGCCTTCTCGCAATGTCCGAGCTCGCCGTGGTGTCCTCACGGCCAGCGCGCCTCAAGGTTTTGGCGGCCGACGGCCGCAAGGGCGCCGAAACAGCCATGAGGCTGGCCGAAAATCCCGGACGGTTCCTCTCGAGCGTACAGATCGGCATCACGCTGGTCGGCGTCCTGTCGGGCGCCTTCTCGGGCGCCACGCTCGGCGGGCGCCTGTCGGTCTGGCTGGCGAGCGTTGGCGTAGCCCCCGGCGCGGCCGACGCGCTGGGCGTGGGTATCGTGGTGGTGATCATCACCTACCTCTCCCTCATCATCGGCGAACTGGTGCCCAAGCAGATCGCCCTGCGCGACCCGGAAGGCATCGCCACCAGGGTGGCGCCGAGCATGGCGATGATCGCCACCGTCGCCGCGCCACTGGTGTGGTTCCTCGACATTTCCGGCCGCGCCGTGCTGACCCTCCTGGGGCAGGGCGGCGAGCAGGAGGAAAAGGTCACCGAAGAAGAGGTCAAGACCCTCATCGCGGAGGCCGAGAGCGCCGGCGTGCTCGAAAGCGACGAGCGCTCGATGATCACCGGCGTCATGCGCCTGGCCGACCGCTCCGCGCGCGGCCTGATGACGCCGCGTCGCGACGTGGAACTGATCGATCTCTCCGACGACATGGAGACGATCCGCAAGACCATTCGCCAGACCCACCGCTCGCGCCTGCCCGTGCAGGACGGGGACGCCGACACCATCATCGGCGTGCTGGCGATCAAGGACCTGGTGGAAGTCTATGCCGAGGGCAAGCCGCTCGACATCCGTCGCCTGGTGCAGCCCGCCCCTGTGGTGATGGACCGCACCGACGCCCTGGGCGTGGTGCGCGCGCTGCGCGCCTCGGTGGTGCACATGGCGCTGGTCTTTGACGAGTACGGACACTTCGAAGGCATCGTGACCTCCGGCGACCTGCTTGAGGCGATCACGGGCGTTTTCCAGGAAGAGGAAGGTGCCGACCCGGCGGTCGTGCAGCGCGAGGACGGCTCGTTCCTCGTCTCGGGCTGGATGCCGGTGGACGAGTTCTCCGACCGCATGGGCATTCCCGTGCCGCGCGACGCCAAGTACGAGACCGTGGCCGGCTACGTGCTCTCGCAGATGAACCACCTTCCGAGCGTCGGCGAGACGTTCGAACGGGGCGGCTGGCGCTTCGAGGTGGTGGATCTGGATGGGCGACGGATCGACAAGATCCTGATGTCGCGAGCGGGCGAATAACGCCCCGCAAAGTCGAACGGCGCGAGGTGATCTCGCGCCGTCCCGAAAGTCTCAGAGTTCGCTCAGTTCGCCCGACTTGACGTTGAAGAGCTTGCCGTTCTCGGCATAGCGCGGGCTGATCATGTCGACCAGGGCCGGCGCGATGGTCTTGGGCGAGGGCAGGGTATCGGGATCTTCCCCCGGCATGGCCTTGGCGCGCATCGCGGTGCGGACCTGCCCGGGATAGAAGATGTTGGCCTTGACCGTGGTGGTGGCCATTTCCTCGGCATAGACCTTGACCATGGCGTTGAGCGCCGCCTTGCTGGCCGCATAGCTGCCCCAGTAGGCGCGCGGATTGGTGGCCGCCCCGCTGCTGACGAACACCGCGCGCCCGGCCGTCGACTGGCGCAGCAACAGGTCCATCGAGCGGATCAGGCGGAAGTTGGCCGTCACGTTCGTGGCGAACACCTTGTCGAACTCGTCGGGCGCAATGTGGGGCAGCGGGCTGAGCGTGCCCAGCATGCCCGCATTGGCGATCATGCCATCCAGTGCACCCCAGCGCTCGAAGATCGCCGCGCCCAGCCGGTCGATGGCATCGCCATCGCGCAGGTCGAGCGGCACCAGCGTCGTCGCCGCGCCAAGGTCCTGGATTTCGTCGTCGAGTTCCTCGAGGCCTCCAACGGTGCGGGCGACGGCGACCACGTGGGCGCCGCGCCGCGCCGCTTCCAGCGCCGCCGCGTAACCGATACCGCGCGATGCGCCGGTAACGAGCACGACCTTGTCGTGAAGGTCCTGCCCCTTTGCCTCAGTCTTGGCCATTAACCTGCTTCCCTCATGAGCGAAATCTGCTTGGGTTCATTCTTCTGCCGCCCATCAAGGTCCGTCAGCGAGGTCGGATATTCCCCGGTGAAGTAGTGGTCCGTGAACTGCGGGGCGAGCGGATTGCGCGCCTCTCCGCCGACGGCGCGATAGAGCCCGTCGATGGAAAGGAACTGCAGCGAATCCGCCCCGATATAGCGGCACATCGCCTCCAGTTCCTCATACTTGTTGGCCAGCAGCTTTTCCTGATCGGGCGTGTCGATGCCGTAATAGTCCGAGTGGAAGATCATCGGGCTCGCCACCCGGATGTGGACTTCCTTGGCGCCGGCCTCGCGGATCATCTGCACGATCTTAAGCGAGGTGGTGCCGCGGACGATCGAGTCATCGACCAGCACCACGCGCTTGCCCGCGATCTCCTCGCGGTTGGCCGAGTGCTTGAGCTTGACCCCGAACGCGCGGATCTGCTGGGTGGGCTCGATGAAGGTGCGCCCGACATAGTGGTTGCGGATGATGCCGAGCTCGAACGGAATGCCGCTCTGCTGGGCAAAGCCGATGGCCGCGGGCGTGCCGCCATCGGGAACCGGAACCACGACGTCGGCCTCGACCGGCGCCTCGAGCGCCAGGTTCATGCCCATGCGCTTGCGCGCGGCATAGACGGAGCGGCCGGCCACGACCGAATCCGGGCGGGCGAAATAGACGTATTCGAACAGGCACACGCGCTCGCGCTTGGGCGTGCGCGGCTTGATCGAATCGATGGTGATCGAGCCGTCCGCCTGCGTCTCGCAGATCACGACTTCCCCGTTCTCGACGTCCCGCACGAACTTGGCGCCGATGATGTCGAGCGCACAGGTTTCCGAGGCAAAGATCGGCTTGCCGTCGAGCTCGCCGAGCACCAGCGGGCGGATGCCGTTGGGGTCGCGCGCGCCGATGAGCTTGGTGCGGGTGAGGGCCACGAGCGCATAGGCGCCTTCGAGGTGCCCAATGGCATCGAGGAACCGCTCGCTGGAGGACTGGCGGCGCGAACGGGCGATGAGGTGGAGCACCACCTCGGTATCGGAGGTGGACTGGCAGATCGCCCCGCTGGCGATGAGCTGGCGGCGCAGAGTCAGCCCGTTGGTGAAGTTGCCGTTATGGGCGATGGCGATGCCGCCGACTTCGAGCTCAGCGAAAAGCGGCTGCACGTTGCGCAGGATGGTTTCGCCAGTGGTGGAGTAGCGGACGTGGCCCATGGCCATGTCGCCGGGGAGGCGCGCCAGGGTAGCAGGGTCGGTATAGTGATCGCCAACGAGGCCCAGCTGGCGTTCCGAATGGAACTGGCGGCCATCGAAGGTGACGATGCCCGCCGCCTCCTGGCCGCGATGCTGGAGCGCATGCAGGCCAAGGGCCGTCAGCGTCGCCGCGTCGCGGTGGCCCAGAATGCCAAACACGCCGCACTCTTCATGCAGCGTGTCGCCATCGATATCGAAATGATCGTCGTCTTGCATGGGCAGCACCATCGGCTCCTTGCGTCCAAAAACGGTTCGGACCGCTATAAGCGGTCCGCAATGGGCGAGCTATGGTCTCACCCCGATATGATCAGGCCGGTGTGTTTGCCGGCTGGTTGGTGACGGGCGCCGGGGGCGTCACGGTGCCCGGGAGCGGGCTGTCGTCTTCGCCGGCATCGGTGCCTTCATCGACAGGCGCCGTATCCTCGGTGGGCACGGCACCCTTGCCGCGCTTGAGGATGGCGTTGACCTGTTCTTCCAGGTTCGGCGGCAGCGCCGCGATAAGGGAATCGCCGAAGCCCTGCAGGATCGGCAGCGACTTCGAGTTCGCGGCCCATGCCGGCAGGTTCGACCCCATCAGCCAGACCCCGAAGATGACGGCGACGACGCCGATCACGATCCCGCGCAGCACGCCGAAGACGAAGCCCAGGGTGCGGTCGAGCGGGCCGATGCGGCTATCGACGACGAAATCGGCGATGCGCATGGTGATCAGGTGCAGCACGATCAGCGAGATGATGAAGGTGACAACCACCGTGGCGACGTCGGCCACGATCTGCTCCTGGATGTATCCACGCGCAATTTCCGGGTGGAACTGCCACATATAGATGGCGATGGCAGCGGACCCGGCCCAGGTGGCAAGCGAGAGCACCTCGCGCGTGAGCCCACGCGCCGTGGCGAGGATCGCCGAGATCAGTACCAGGATTCCGATCCCAACATCGAATGCTGTCAGCATAGTCTGCTCGTTTGCCCCGACTTCATTGCTGGCCCTCGTTTAACTGCTTCCGGCGCCGATGCCAAGGCAGTCTTGCCCCGGCATGGGCCTTGTTCCCAGAAAGCAGGGCAGGAATGGGGCGCCGGCCGGGTATTGCAGGGGCAAACGGCTAGTCCGGATCGACTTCCATGGTCATCTGGTCGCCCGAAAGCAGCTTCTCGGCAACGAAAAGCGCCCGGTCCCGGTCGCCGCCCTGGTGAAGCACCTCGGTCTCCACCCGCAACAGGTATTGCGCCACCCGCTCGGCCGAGGCGCCCGCAGCGACGTCGCGCAGGATCTGGCCGATATAGGCGTCATACTCGCCCTTGGCCCTGGGCACGTTGCGGATGGAATTGGGATCCCAATAGTCGAGCAGGATGGAGCGGACATGAGCGGCGATAAGCATGGGGGCAACCTAGGGGAATTCGGTGGAGACGTCAGCCCGTCTATTCGACCTCGGCCGGCTGCTGGCGCCGACGCCCATTGGCGGCGATGCGCCCGACGAGTTCGGCAAGGTTGGTGAATTCGCTGACGGTCAGGCCGGAATTCTTGTCGCCATTGGTGAGCCGCCCGGTCGAAACCGCTGAGAAACCGAGCTTTTGCGCTTCACGCAGCCGCAGGCCCGCATGCACGACCGGCCGGATGCCACCGGCGAGCGAGACTTCCCCGAAATAGACCGAATCGGAGGGCAGGGGCGCATCGGTGAGCGAGGAGATGAGCGCGGCGGCCACCGCGATATCGGCCGCCGGTTCGTTGATCTTGAGACCGCCGGCGACGTTGAGATAGATGTCGTTGGCGCCGATGCGGACGCCACAGCGGGTCTCGAGCACGGCCAGAATCATCGAGAGGCGCGAGGAATCCCAGCCGACGACGGCGCGGCGCGGGGTGCCGAGCGGGGAAGGTGCGACCAGTGCCTGGATCTCGATAAGGATCGGGCGCGTGCCCTCCATGCCGGCGAACACGGCCGAACCTGCGGCGCCTTCGTCGCGCTGGTCGAGGAACAGCGCGGAAGGGTTGGCGACCTGGGCGAGGCCGAGGGTCGTCATCTCGAAGACGCCGATCTCGTCGGTGGCGCCATAGCGGTTCTTCACCCCGCGCAGGATGCGGAAGGTGTGGCTGGCATCGCCCTCGAAATAGAGCACGGCATCGACCATGTGCTCGACCACGCGCGGTCCGGCAATCTGGCCGTCCTTGGTGACGTGCCCAACCAGGACCACGGCGGCGCCTGACTTCTTGGCGAAACGCGTCAGCGCCTGGGCGGAAGTGCGCACCTGGGTCACGGTGCCCGGGGCGCTCTCGACCCGATCGGTCCACAGCGTCTGGATGGAATCGATGATGACCAGGTCGGGCGCTTCCCCGTGCTCGAGCGTGGCGAGGATGGTTTCGACATTGGTCTCGGCGGCCAGGTGCACGAGCTTGTCGCCGAGGCCAAGGCGCTGCGCCCGTAGGCGCACCTGGGCGATGGCCTCTTCGCCCGAGACGTAGATGACGCGCTTGCCGCCATCGCCGAGCGCAGCGGCCGCCTGGAGGAGGAGAGTGGATTTGCCGATGCCCGGATCGCCGCCGACCAGGATGGTCGAGCCCATAACGAACCCGCCGCCGGTCACCCGGTCAAGTTCGGCAATGCCGGTGACGACGCGGGCGGCGGACTCGGTTTCGCCGGCCAGGGGTACGAGCGTGGTCGGCCGGCCATTGGCCTTGGCCGATTTCGGTCCGGCACCGACGCCGCTGTCCACGAGCTCTTCGACGATCGTGTTCCATTCCCCGCAGCTCTCGCAGCGGCCGACCCATCGCGGATAGACCGAACCGCAAGCCTGGCAGATGAAGCTGGATTTGCTCTTGGCCAATCACGTGTCCTTTTGTTCGCGGGTGCCGGCGCGTTCGACGAGGCCCCGCAGGGTATTCCAGTTGCGGCCGGTCCCGGGGCCGCAGCGTTTCTCGATCAGGTTGCCGAGGCGCGAACTTTCGGAGATGCGGCCGGAATAATCGACCACCAGATGTCCGTCCACCACTGCAAAGAGCTCCGGCCCGCCATGGTCGGCCGTCCAGCCGAAATCGGGGCGGCGGTCGGCGAAGCAGACGACCTGCATCTGGCTCGGGCGCTCGGCGGCAGCCTCGGGGAACGGATTGGCCTCGAGCACGGCGCGCAATTCGGCAGGGCGACGCACGACGGCGACATTGGACGGGCCGAGCCCGAGATCGGCCACCACGCCGTTCATCCGCTCGGAGACAGTTTCGATGCTGCCGGGACCGCTCGCGATCATGTTGCCGGTGGCGAGGTACGTGACGGGATCCTCGAAGCCGGCCGCCGCGACGGCGTCACGCCACTGGGCCATCGACATCACCTTGTGGGTGATCGGCCCGATCGCCCGCAGCAGGATGACGTAAGTGTTCATGGCCGGCTCCCCGTATCAGGCAGCGATAACGGAGATTGCGCGGAAGGGCAAGAACGAAATGGGAACATCGGGGCGCTGAGCTAGTCGCCAACACGGAGCTTCCCGGGCGGAGAGGCGGGTCAATTGCACTTCTTCACTCGAGTGGGGGCATCCCCGGGGCCCCGGCTATGCGGCCGGGGAAGATCGGGGTGCGTGGAGGAGCGAGGTCCCGTGAGGGGGCTTACTCTTCTTCCGGCATGCCGACATAGTGCCGGGTGAAGCGGCCCAGTCGCAGCGATGTCAGGATCTCGTAGCCGATGGTGCCGGCGATATCGGCCTGGTCATCCACCGTGATGCTGGGGCCGAGCACTTCCATCATCTCGCCGGGCAGCGGCAGGTCGTGGCCGAGATCGGTGATGTCGGCGACCGCCAGGTCCATCGAGATGCGGCCGATGATCGGGAGCACCTTGGCGCGATAGGCGACCTTGCCGCCGGGGCGCGAGTTGGTGCCCGAAAGGCTCCGGAAGAAGCCATCGGCGTAACCCATGCCGAGGACGGCGATGCGGCTGTCGCGATTGAGGTTGTAGGCAGCGCCGTAGCCGATGGTCTCCCCGGTCCGCGCTTCCTTGACCTGCAGGATCGGCACTTCGAGCGTCACAGCCTGCGACATCGGATTGCGCCGGCCGCTGACGGCGCGGCCGCCATAGAGGGCGATGCCCGGGCGCACCATCTGGAAATGGTAGTCGCGACCGGTCATGAGCCCGGCCGAATTGGCGAGCGAGGCCGGGATATTGGGGAACTGCGCCATCACCGACTGGAAGAGGGCAAGCTGGGTGCGATTCTTCTCGTGCGCGGGCGTATCGGCGCAGGCGAGATGGCTCATGATCATCTGCGGGGCGAAACCCAGGGAATCGATCTGGCGGCGAACGATGCTGGCCTCGTTGAGCCGAAAGCCGGTACGGCCCATGCCGGTATCGAAATGCAGCGCAGCGGGCAGCGCTTCGTTGCGCGAGACGCAGGCGGCCAGCCATTCTTCGAGCATCGGTAGCGAACAAAGCGCCGGCATCAGGCGATGCTCGACATAGAGGCTGGCGGCGCCCGGATAGAGCCCGCCCAGCACGAAGATGTGGGCCTTGGGCAGGGTTGCGCGCAGCGCGATCGCCTCATCAACCGTGGCCGTGAAGAAGAAGCGGGCTCCGGCGGCATAGAAGGCCCGGCTCGACTGCTCGAGGCCCGTGCCATAGGCGTCCGCCTTGACGACGGCACCGGTCAGGGCGCCGGCGCTGACCTTGTCGAGCGCGCGCCAGTTGCGGGCCAGCGCCGCCAGGTCGATCGTCAGACGCCCACTGGTGACGGGGGAGGGTGGCATAGCCATGTCGTGGTCCGAACCTATTCCATGCGTTCGGGCAGATAGTCGGAGCGCGCCAGATTGCCGAAGCGCGTCAGGTTGGCTTCGAACTGGAGCTGGACCGTGCCCGTAGGTCCATGGCGCTGCTTACCAATAATCACTTCTGCGCGTCCATGCACCTGTTCCATTTCGGCCTGCCACTGGAGGTGCTCGGGAGTCCCTTCCTTGGGCTCCTTGTTCTTGAGGTAGTACTCCTCGCGATAAACGAAGAGCACCACGTCAGCGTCCTGCTCGATGGAGCCGGATTCGCGAAGGTCGGCGAGCTGCGGATGCTTGTCCTCGCGCGCTTCCACCTGGCGGGAGAGCTGGGAGAGCGCGATGATCGGCGCCTCCAGTTCCTTGGCCAGGGCCTTCAGGCCCGTGGTGATTTCCGTCAGTTCCTGCACGCGGTTGTCCGAGGACTTCTTGGAACCGGAAAGGAGCTGGAGGTAATCCACGATCAGGAGGTCGAGGCCCTTCTGCCGCTTGAGGCGCCGGGCACGCGCGGCGAGCTGGCCGATGGAAATGCCGCCGGTATCGTCGATGAAAAGCGGCACCTGCGCCATCAGGTTGGACGTATCCACGAGCTTGGAGAACTGGCTCTCATGGATATTGCCGCGCCGGATATCGGAGGACGAGATCTCGGCCTGCTCGGCGAGAATACGTGTAGCCAGCTGTTCCGAGCTCATTTCGAGGCTGAAGAAGCCCACGACGCCGCCATCGACCGTCTTCATGTGGCCATCGGCCTGAACCGCCGTCTTCCAGGACTTGGCCACGTTGAAGGCGATGTTGGTGGCGAGCGAGGTCTTGCCCATGGCAGGACGCGCCGCGAGGATGATCAAGTCCGAGCGCTGCAGCCCGCCCATGAGGCGATCGAGGTCGGTGAGGCCGGTCGCAAGGCCCGAAAGCGACCCATCGCGACCATAGGCTTCGCCCGCCATCGAGATGGCGTCCTTGAGGGCCGCGTTGAAGGGCTGGAAGCCGCCATCGTAGCGGCCCTTTTCGGCAAGGTCGTAGAGGGCGCGTTCGGCCTCCTCGATCTGCTTTTCGGGCGTCATCTCCACGTCGGCCTCATAGGCCGTCGCGGTCATTTCCTCGCCGATGACGATGAGGTTGCGGCGCAGCGCCAGGTCGTAGACGGACTGGCCATAGTCGCTGGCATTGATGACGGTCGTCGCCTCCGCGGCCAACTTGGCCAGGTATTGCGGCATGGTGACTTCGGGCAGCAGCGTATCGGGCAGGAACGTCTTGACCGTCAGCGGGGTCGCGATCTTGCCGGCGCGGATGATCTTGCCGCAGACCTCATAGATCTGGCGGTGAATCGGCTCGTAGAAATGGTCGGGCTCGAGGAAGTCCGAGACCCGATAGAAGGCTTCGTTGTTGACGAGGATGGCGCCCAGGAGCGCCTGTTCGGCCTCCACGTTGTGTGGCGCCAGGCGATACGCCTTTTCGTCCTCAGGGCGGACGAGCCGCAATTGCTGTTCTGCCATTGGTCAGTTCCCGATCCTTAAGGATTTCTTACGCTGCGCGGGGGCTCGGGCAAAGCTTGCCGAAAGAGAATCACGCGCGCTGTGGTGTGCAAGGATAGCGGGGAAAACCGAACGAGTGGTTGTTGATCTCCGCCATGTGACCGATGTGGCGAAAAAAGACTCAGCGCTCCGCCAGGAGCATGCGCGCAAAAGCCTCTCCCGCCGGGCTTTGCTGGCGCTGCCGGTGGGTGACGAGCGAGAAGGCGCGGGTCGCCAGTTCGACCGGCAGGCGCACGAGCGCCCCGGTCGCGAGCGCGGCGGCGACGGTAACCTCCGAAAGCACCGTGAGCATGCCGCTGCCGCGGACTGCGGCGATCACGGCCTCGTTCGAGGGCAGCTCGAGCGCGATGCTGATATCGCCGGACGCGAGACCCAGGCGCTGCAGCGAGTCTTCCGCGACCTGACGCGTGCCCGAGCCCACTTCGCGCAGCACCCAGCGCTGGTTGCGCAGGTCCGCGAGGTCGAACCGGCGCCTGGCCAGGGGATGATCGGCCGCCGCGACCAGCGCCATGCTGTCGGTGGCGATCTCGGTGACGGTCAGTTCGGCGATACGCACCGGTCCCTCGACAAGCCCGAGATCGGCCTCCCCGCTCAGGACGGCGGCGGCGACCTGGGAGGTGTTGTGTACCTCCAGCGTCAGCTCGATCAGCGGGTGGGATTCCGAAAAGCGCACCATCCGGGGCGGCAGCCAATAGCTGGCAACGGTCTGGCTGGCACCGAGCCGCAGCGACCCGCGACGCAGGCCCGCCAGATCCTGCAACGCCTCCTGCGCGCGGGCGGCGGCGGCAAGGACTTCGCGCGCGTAGGGCAGAAGAGTGCGCCCCGCCTCGTTGAGCACCAGGCCGCGCCCGATGCGGTCGAAAAGCCGGGTGCCATGACGCTCCTCCAGCGCGGCGAGGGCGGCGCTGGCTGTCGATTGGGTCATGTGGAGGTCGGCGGCAGCACGGGTCACATGCTGCCGGTCTGCGACTGCCACGAAGATGCGCAATTGTTCGAGGGTCATAGATCAAACGAAAAAGACGATTGAAACCACGATAACAATCCATTGGACCGTTTGGAAGCGGCGAGCGAGGTTGCGGCGCGAAAGGAATACTCGCCGTGCCCGCCATCTTGAGAATGCCATTCCCCCAAACCGTGCTTCCCGGAGTTGCGCTTAGCGCGGCCGTGGCGCTGGGCGCATTCGGGATCGACCGGGCGCAGGCGGCGCTCCTGGGGCGCAACTGGTTCGATACGCTCGTGGTGGCGATTCTCGCAGGTAGCCTCATTCGCACCCTCTGGCGTCCGCCCGAGCGCTATGGGGCGGGGCTGACATTTTCGGCCAAGACGCTGCTCGAAATCGGGGTGGTGCTGCTGGGCGCCACGACGAGCGCGACGGCGATCTACGCGGCTGGCCTGCCGATGTTGCTGGCCATCGTTACGGTCGTGGCCATCAGCATTCCTGCGAGCTATGCCCTTGGCCGGCTCCTGGGCCTTGAGCCGAAGCTGGCCACGCTCATTGCCTGCGGCAACTCGATCTGCGGGAATTCCGCAATCGCCGCGGTGGCGCCGGTAATCGGTGCCAAGGGCGAGGACGTGGCGGCTTCGGTAGGGTTCACCGCGGTGCTGGGAATACTGACGGTGCTGCTGCTGCCGGTGCTGGCGGCGGCGATGGGCTTTTCCGACGCGCGCTTCGGCATCCTTGCGGGTTTGACCGTCTACGCCGTGCCGCAGGTCGTGGCCGCTACGTCGGCCGCGAGCCTGGTGGCGCTTCACACGGGCACTATCGTCAAGCTCACGCGCGTGCTCATGCTTGGGCCGGTCTGCGTGCTGGCGGCGCTCGTCAATCGGGGCGGTGCAGGCAAGGGGCCGAGGCTGGGCGAGATGGTGCCCTGGTTCATCGTCGGCTTCGTCGGCCTGATGGTGGCCCGCACGGCGGGTGTCGTGCCCGACGGAGTCTCGGAGGCGAGCGCCGTGGGCGCTCATGCCCTCACGGCGGTCTCAATGGCGGCGCTGGGGCTCGGGGTGGACCTGCGGGCCCTGCGAAAGGCCGGCGGTCCGGCTAGCCTGGCAGCGGGAGGCTCGCTGCTGCTCCTCGCAGGCCTCGCGATCGTGGCCATACTCCTGGTCGGCTGACTACTTGGTTTGCGCCGCCAGGACGCGATTGCCGAACCAGGCGCCGATGATGACGAGCACCACGGCAAGGCCCAGGCCGATAAAGACGATGGGGCTGGTGAAATCACCCCGGAACACCGCACGCAACGCGTCCACGATGTGCTTGAACGGATTGAAATCCGAGAGCACCTGGAGCCAGCGCGGCGCCAGCGTCATCGGCAGGAGAATGCCCGAGAGCAGCAGGATGGGCAGCGCCAGCGCGTTGACCAGCGGCGCCAGCGCATCCTCGCTCTTGGTCGCCATGCCGATGGCATTGGAGATGAAACTGAAGGCTGCTCCGAGGAGGGCGATGAGCACGAGGCCGATCACCAGTGCCGCGGGCGGCACGCGCAGGCCGAAGAAATAGGCAGCGGCCACGAGGACGATGGCCTGCACGACGATCACCACGACATCGCGCAACGTGCGCCCGGCGATGAGGGCGGTGCGCGGAGCAGGCGTCACCATCTGCCGGTCGATCACGCCCGACCGCCACTCGGCGATGATCCCGAAGCCGACGAAGAGGCCGCCGAAGATCCCGAGCTGCACGAGCAGGCCGGGGACGAAGACCTGCCAGGCGTCGCCTTCAAAACCCGAATTCGCGGCGACGGTCTGCAGGAGCGGACCGAACAGGGTCAGGTAGAGGATGGGCTGCATCAGCCCGATCAGCACCCAGAGCGGCTGGCGTACGGACAGCAGCATGGCGCGCGAGAAGATGATCCAGGTGTCGCGAAGGAAAGTCATTGGTCCTGCCCCAGGTTCGCCAGTTCCTCGTCCGCAAGCGGCTCGAGTTCGGGATGTTCCTGGAAGATCGGCACGAGCACTTCGCAGGAGAGATTTTCGAGCGCCGCCGAAACCTTGCGCCCATACTCGGCGAAATCGGCGTCCGAGCACTTGCCCTTGAGTTCAAGCCAGGAGCGGTCGAGGTCGTTCATGACCTGGGCCATGGTGCGCACGATCGTCTGGCTTTGTTGTCGCGTGAGCGTCATTTCATCTTGTCCCGGTCGCGTGGCGACCTTCATTTCATCTAGTCGCGGAGCGACCTTCCGGTGAGGGTTAGGAACACATCGTCGAGCGTGGGCCGGTTGACCTCGACCCCGATGGCTTCGATGCCGGCCTTGACCAGGTCCGAGAGGACATGGGGCAGGGCGGAAGCGCCGTCCGGTACGTGAAAGCGCACCACATTGGCTTCGACCGAAGGCGTATCGGCGCCGTTCGCCCTGGCGGCAATGGCGGCGGACTGCGCCGCGTCTTCCTCTGTGCGCAGCGTCAGGGTGATGGTGTCGCCCGAAACCCGCTTCTTGAGTTCGGCCGGCGTGCCTTCGGCAACGATCTGGCCCTGGTCGATGATCAGGATGCGGTCGGAAAGGGAATCAGCCTCGTCCATGTAGTGGGTGGTGAGGAAAACCGTGGTGCCCAGATCGTCGCGCAGCTTGCGGATGTGGGTCCACAGGTTCGCCCGGCTCTGCGGATCGAGACCGGTCGAGGGTTCGTCCAGGAACACCAGCACGGGCTGGTGGATCAGCCCCATCACGATGTCGAGCCGCCGCCGCTGCCCGCCGGAGAGGGATCCGCAATTGCGCTCCCAGATGTCGGCGAGGTCAAGAGCGGCGAGAAGTTCCTGGGCGCGCTGGCGCGAGACACTGGGCTCGATCCCGTAGAGGCGGGCGTGGGACACGATCTCCTCGCCGACGCGGGCCTCCGGCGAGGTCGAGCCGGCCTGGCTCACATAGCCGATCTTGCGGCGCACGCCGACAGGATCAGTGCGCAAGTCGCTGCCGGCAACCACGGCACTGCCGCCAGTCGGCTCGAGCAGGGTGGTCAGCATCTTGAGAGTCGTGGTCTTGCCGGCGCCGTTCGGGCCGAGGAACCCGACGATCTCGCCCTTGCGCACCGTCAGGTCCACGCCGCGCACCGCTTCGACCAGTGTCTTGCGTGCCTTGTAGGTGCGCTTGAGGCCCTTGGCTTCGATTATGGTCTCACCCGCAGCCGCGACAGTCATCTGGACCTCGTGAAAATCTTATTGTATAATTATCTTATGAATAAAGATATCAAAGAGTCAAGAGATATCCCGTTGTCCGCCTATGACCGGCTGGCCGGTGCAATGCGGGCCAACCAGGCGGCGGCGGACATTTTCGACGAGGCCCTGAGCCAGTTTTTGGGAATCAACAGAACCGACGGACGTTGCGTGGACATTATCGACCGGTTCGGCCGCATCACCGCCGGCCAGCTCGCCACCGAGAGCGGGCTGACCACCGGGGCGGTGACGGTGGTCATCGATCGCCTGGAAAATGCCGGCTACGTCCAGCGCTCACGCGACCGGGACGACCGGCGCAAGGTCTGGATCGAAACCACCGACGCGACCAAGGCCATAGTCGAGCGCATTTTCGGGCACTACGAGACGCTGGGCCCGCAGATGCTGGCCAATTTCGAGCCCGACCAGGTCGCTGCGATCGTGCGGTTCCTTGAGGCGGGGGCGCTGGTGCAGCGGCACATGGCCGATATCCTCAAGCAACACATCGATCCGCGCGGCAACGACCTCAAGCACCGCCTCATCCAGGCGCGCGCCTTCGAGCGCGCCGCGCTGAGCAGCGCGGACGAGCTCGTCGAGGCAGTGGAGGGATTGCCGGGCTTGAGTGGCGAGTGACTACTCGGCCGCTTCGGCCTGCTGCTCGTGGCCTTCAAGATTCCCCATCGCAGCCACGATATGCGTCGCCAGGGCGTCGTAGATGCCGCCATAGGCGTGGCTGGCACGCATGATGGCGATCTGCGCATCCTGAAGACGGGGCAGGCCCTTTTCCTCGGAGATGACACGCATGCCTGGCTGCAGGGCGCTCTCTGGGAGGAAGCCCACCGCAAGGTCGGCCAGCACGGCGCTGGCGATGGCCGTGGCGTTGGAGGAAGTATAGGCGACCCGGTAGTCGCGATTGGCCCGGTTGAGCACGTCGGTGGCATTGCCGCGCCAGCAGCACGAGGGGCCGCCGCACGCCAGGGGCAGGGGATCGGTCGCCAGGGCGCGCCCGCCATGGGAGGCCACCCAGAACATCCGCTCAGTGCGGAAGAGTTCGCCGAATTCCTGGTGCGTGCCCTGGGTGAAGACGATCAGGTCGTAGCGCCCGCGCGTCATGCCATCGAGAAGCTCCTCGGACGGCTGGCAGCTCACTTCCACCATGATGCGCGGATGGGTGCGCTGGAACCCTGACAGGATCACCGGCAGCAGGCGAACCGCATAGTCGTCCGGGACGCCGAAGCGGATAGACCCCGCCAGGTCCTCGTCCGAGAACAGATCGACGATCTCTGCATTGAGCCGCAGCATGCGGCGGGCCCGCGAATAGAGCGCTTCGCCCTCGTTGGTCAGGACCACCGTGCGCCCATCGCGCAGGAAGAGCTCCTGCCCAAGACGCTCCTCGAGCCGCTTGATCTGCATGGAAACGGCCGATTGCGTCTTGTGCACGCGCCGGGCCGCCTCGGTGAACGAGCCGCAGTCGGCAATGGCGCAAAACGTCTGGAGCTGGTCGAGATCGAGTGGTGAAGACATCTTCGGGTCCATCACTGGAATTGATGCGTGGGATGAAATGTATTTGTTGGACGAATGGAAGTCCAGAGCGTAATCCGGTCAGCATCGGTGGCGCAGAGCCGCCGCCGCCCCCCTCCCGCTCCTCCCCCTGCGGGACTTTTGAAAGATCTGGAGAAGTCCAATGGCCTACTTGCTGTCAGGCGAGCGGTCGTCCGCGACCGCAGTTATCAAGAGCCCGCTCGTGGGCCTCGTGCGCTGGTTTGAAAAAAGCCGCAAAGCACGCGCACAAAAACTGGCGCTCGCGAGTCTTCTCGAGCTTGAAGATTTCCGTCTGGATGACCTGGGCATCTCCCGCCAGGACATTCTGGACGCAGTTGAAAATCCCGATCGCAATGTCGGCGCGCACCTCGCCGCGCGGCGTTCCCATCGGGCACGCTCTTGGTTTCGGTACTAACGCGCCGGAACCAATCTCCCGGGTCGATTTTGCCGTCGGCCCAGTTTCCTGACCCTGCCGGGCTCTTTTCTCCTCCCGAGACAAAGACGCCCGGCTTTTTTTCGTCCCGCGTTGACGCCTGGCCTATATATCGATAGTTCTCGATATATGGAAACACAGAACGCCGTAGAATCGCTCTCCGCCCTGGCCCAGCCCACACGCCTGGAGGTCTTTCGCCTTCTCGCGAGCAAGGGAGAGGAGGGGATAGCCGCCGGACAATTGGCCGATGCCCTCGGCGTGCCGCAGAACACCATGTCCTCCCACCTGGCGACGCTGGCGCGGGCAGGGCTGGTGAACAGCGAACGGCAGAGCCGCTCGATCATCTACCGCGCCGACCTCGCTGGCTTCCGTGAGCTGATGCTGTTCATGCTCAGCGACTGCTGCAACGGCCACCCGGAAGTCTGCGCGCCTGTGCTCGACCAGCTCAACGCCACCTGTCGCCCCGGCAGCGACTGCTGCTGACCAAGAGGAAGGGATAATGAACCGCTTCGAACGCTACCTGACCCTGTGGGTTGCCCTTTGCATCGTGGCCGGCGTGGCGCTGGGGCACGTCTTTCCGCAAGCCTTTGCGGCGTTAGCCGGCCTGGAGGTCGCCAACGTCAACATACCGGTGGCGGTCCTGATCTGGCTCATGATCGTTCCGATGCTGATGCGCATCGATTTCTCCGCCATGCACAGTGTCGGCGCGCATTGGCGCGGCATCGGGGTGACGCTCTTCGTCAACTGGGCGGTTAAGCCGTTCTCGATGGCGTTCCTGGGCTGGCTGTTCCTCGCCGTGCTTTTTCGGCCGTGGCTGCCCGCGGACCAGATCGAATCCTATATCGCGGGCCTCATCATCCTCGCGGCAGCTCCGTGTACGGCCATGGTCTTCGTCTGGTCCAACCTCACGCGCGGCGAACCACACTTCACGCTCTCTCAGGTTGCCCTCAACGACGCCATCATGATCGTGGCCTTCGCCCCGATCGTCGGCATGCTGCTGGGCCTTTCCGCGATCACTGTGCCGTGGGACACCCTAGCGCTGTCGGTAGGGCTCTATATCGTCGTGCCGGTGCTGGTCGCCCAGGTCCTTCGCCGCCTGATCCTGTCGTCCGGCGGAGAGAAGGCGCTCTCCGCGACCCTGGCACGCCTCCAGCCGGCAGGGTTGACGGCACTGCTCCTCACTCTGGTGATGCTCTTCGGCTTTCAGGGTGAGCAGATCCTCGGGCAACCGCTGGTGATCGCTCTCATAGCCGTGCCGATCCTGATCCAGGTCTATTTCAATGCAGGCCTGGCCTATGTGCTCAACCGCGCCTCGGGCGAACAGCACTGCGTGGCAGCTCCCTCGGCGTTGATCGGGGCCAGCAACTTCTTCGAGCTGGCCGTGGCGGCCGCGATCAGCCTTTTCGGCATCAATTCCGGCGCGGCCCTGGCGACGGTGGTCGGCGTGCTCATCGAGGTGCCGGTCATGCTCTCGGTGGTCTGGATCGTCAACCGTTCCAAGGGCTGGTACGAGGCCGGCCTGCCGGCCCCCTCCAACAACGAGGCTAACCCATGACCGTCACGATCTACCACAACCCCGCCTGCGGCACCTCGCGCAACACGCTGGCCATGATCCGCCAGAGCGGGGAGGAGCCGGAGGTCATCGAGTATCTCAAGACGCCACCCACGCGCGATCGGCTGGTCGAACTGCTCGCGGCGATGGGGATCACGGCGCGCGACCTGCTGCGCAAGAAGGATACGCCCTACGAGGCCCTGGGCCTGGGCGAGGACCGCTGGAGCGAGGACGAGCTCGTCGATTTCATGATGGAGCACCCGATCCTCATCAATCGTCCCATCGTCGTTACCGACAATGGTACGCGGCTCTGCCGGCCCTCCGAGGCGGTGCTCGAGATCCTGCCCAATCCCCATATCGGGCGCTTCGTCAAGGAAGACGGGGAAGTGATCGAGGCTCCCTAGAAACAACAAAGGCCGGGGCGATGCCCCGGCCTTCTCAAACTTTGCAGGAAAGCGAGCCTTAAGCCTGGTTGGCTTCGGCTTCTTCTTCGGCGGCTTCGTCGCCGGCGACTTCTTCCTGCTCTTCTTCGGCGGCAACTTCGTCGTCGTTGTCATCGCCGTAGTCATAGACGGTCATGTCTTCGCCCTTGGCCTGGCGCTGGGCTTCGTCTTCCGAACGGGCCACGTTGACCGAGATGTTGACTTCCACTTCGGCGTGCAGGTGCAGCGCCACGGTGTGCAGACCAACGGTCTTGATCGGGTTGGCCAGATCGACCTGCGAACGGGCAACGGTGAAGCCGTCGTTGTTGAGGGCGTCGGCGACGTCGCGCGAGGAGACCGAACCATAGAGCTGGCCGGTTTCGCCGGCCTGGCGGATGATGGTCACGACATGGCCGTTCAGGCCCGACGCGATGCCGGCAGCGGCTTCGCGACGCTCGGCATTGCGCTTTTCGATATTGGCGCGTTCCGAGGCGAACTTGGCGCGGTTGGCTTCCGTGGCGCGCAGGGCCTTGCCCTGGGGCAGCAGGAAGTTACGGGCGAAGCCGTCCTTGACGGTGACTTCGTCGCCGATGTGGCCGGTACGGCCAACGCGCTCGAGGAGAATGACTTTCATGGAAGAATTCCTTTTGGCTGTCCCGCCTCAGAGGCGGTTAGGAGCCGCAGACCATCCGCGACCCCAGCGAGTGCCCTTTGCGTCCAGCTTACTGGACGGCGTAGGGCATGATGCCGATGAAGCGGGCGCGCTTGATGGCACGGGCCAGTTCGCGCTGCTTCTTGGCGGAAACCGCAGTGATGCGGCTCGGGACGATCTTGCCGCGCTCG
>Ga0182743_1000302_pt1 | contig 68876 bp, 72 predicted proteins | sample eDN3rd30CKraftOP_FD_128522 | JGI IMG/M metagenome (GOLD analysis project Ga0182743, IMG submission 128522) | Enriched Organic Plus compost microbial communities from Emeryville, California, USA - eDNA 3rd pass 30_C Kraft OP (version 2) (version 2) ... | reverse complement strand
CGGTCCAGCGGCCGTGCCGAAGACGTAGTTCGTCGTCGCGACCGACGCGACCCAGTCGCGGTAGGCCTCGTTGATCGCGTCCTTGAGCGTGCGCGAACCCGTCGTCACGGGGACGACCTCGGCCCCGAGCAGTCGCATGCGAGCGACGTTGAGCGCCTGCCGCTGCGTGTCGAGCTCGCCCATGTAGATCGTGCAGTCGAAGCCGAAGAGCGCCGCCGCCGTCGCCGTCGCGACGCCGTGCTGTCCGGCGCCGGTCTCGGCGATGACGCGCGTCTTGCCGAGCTTCTCCGTGAGGAGCGCCTGGCCGAGGACGTTGTTGATCTTGTGGCTGCCGGTGTGGTTGAGGTCTTCGCGCTTGAGGAGGATGCGCGCGCCCCCGGCCTCCTTCGCGAAGCGCGGCGCCTCGGTGATGATCGACGGCCGGCCGGTGTAGGTCCGATGGAGGCGTTCGAGCTCGGCGTGGAACGCGGGGTCGGCGCGGAGCGCCTCGTACGCCTCGGTCAGCTCGTCGATCGCGGCGATGAGCGATTCGGGCATGAAGCGGCCGCCGTACTCGCCGAAGAACGGCCCTGCGGCCTCGCGGAGTCCCATTCAGACCTCCAGGTAGGAGCGGACGGCGGCGGCGGGGTCGCCGCCCGTGACGAGCGCCTCGCCGACGAGGACGGCATCGGCGCCGGCGGCGCGGTAGGCGGCGACGTCCTCCGGGGACGTCACCGCGGACTCGGCCACGCGGATCGCGCCGTCCGGAATGCGGTCGACGATCCGTCCGAACAGCGAGCGGTCGAGCTCGAACGTCGAGAGGTCGCGCGCGTTGACGCCGACGATGCGCGCGCCGACGTCGGCCGCTCGAGCGACCTCCTCGGCGTCGTGGGTCTCGACGAGCACGCTCATGCCGAGCTCGAGGGCGAAGTCGTGGAGCCGCGCGAGGACGCGCTGCTCGAGCGCGGCCACGATGAGGAGGACGATGTCGGCGCCCGCGGCGCGCGCCTCGAGGAGCTGATACTCGGTCGCGAGGAAGTCCTTGCGCAGGATCGGGACGTCGACCGCCTCGCGGACGTCGCGGAGATCGCGGAGCGAACCGCCGAACCGCCGTCCCTCCGTCAGGACGCTGATGGCCGAGGCGCCGCCGTCCGCGTACTCGCGCGCGAGCCGCGCGGGATCGGGGATCGTCGCGAGCGAGCCGCGCGAGGGGCTCGCCCGCTTGATCTCGGCGATGACGTGCACGGTCTCGCGCGGGGCGAGCGCCGCGACCGCGTCGAGCGCGGGGGGCATGTCGAGGGCGGCCGCCTCGACAGCCCGAAGCGGGCGCTCCCGCTCGCGCTCCCGGGCGTCTTCGACGGCGCCGGCGAGGAGAGCCTCGAGCATCGCGGACCCGCCGCGCTCAGTCGTGCGACTTGGCGGCGACCTTCTGCCCCCGCACGCCGTAGCCGGCCTTCGACATCGCCCATCCGACGATGACGCCGACGACGGCGAGCCCGGCCGACGCCCACACGAGCCACGCGAGGTCGAACCAGAACGCGAAGGTGCCGATCGTGAACGCGACGAGGATGATCGCCACCGCGGTCCACGCCGCCGGCGAGTTGCCGTGTCCTGGGTCGTTGTGCTCGCTCATGACGACGAGTCTATCGGCGCGAGCGGCCGCGCTCGGATCAGCGCACGGTCGGGTCGTCGCCGTCGCTCAGCGCGTCCCACGAGCCGATCGGGTCGACCCGGGCGTCCGGATCCGCGACGCTGCCGGGGGTCTCCGGCGTGACGTCGGCGCCCGCTCGCGGCGCCGCACGGCCGTAGCGGCGCTCCGTGTGCGTCCAGTGCCGACTCGCGAAGCCGATGACGATACCGAGGGCGACGAGGAGCGCGCCGCCCGCGATCGCGACGATCGGCCAGAGCGTGAAGCCGGCGGACGTGACGCGCTCGAGCGCCGAGTCGCCCGTCAGTCCCGTGCGCTCGGAGATCGCGCGTTCGATCGCGCCCGTGGGATCCGAGAGCGAGACGATGCTCGCGACGACGACGATCGCGCCGAGGATCCCGACGAGCACGGCGGCGACGAGACGCAGCCAGTGCCCGGCGATCGCGAGGACCGCGGCGAGGGCGAGGATGGCGAGCGCGAGCGGGAGCAGCGCGGGCGCCGCCGATTCGCCGCGGATCTCGAAGACCTCCTCCCCCGCGCCGACGACGAACCAGGGCTGGGACCAGCCGATGAGGACGACCGCCGCGAGGATCGCGATCGAGAGGAGCGCCGCGGGGCGCCGTCGCATCACGGGCGTCTCCGCAGCGCATTCGCGATCGCGACGGCGCGGAGCGGAGCGGCGGCCTTGTTGACGGTCTCCTCATGCTCCCGCGCGGGATCCGAATCCGCGACGAGCCCCGCGCCCGCCTGCACGTGCGCGACCCCGCCCTCGATGACGGCCGTGCGGATCGCGATCGCGAGGTCGGCGTCGCCCGCGAGGTCGATGTACCCGACGACGCCGCCGTAGACGCCGCGGCGGGCGGGCTCGAGCTCGTCGATGATCTCGAGCGCGCGCGGCTTCGGCGCGCCCGAGAGCGTCCCCGCGGGGAACGTCGCGCGGAAGACGTCGACGGGCGTCGCGTCCGCGGCGAGCTCGGCCTCGACCGTCGAGACGAGGTGCATGATGTGGCTGAAGCGCTCGACCGTCATGAACTCGGTGACGTCGACGGTGCCGGCGCGCGACACCTTCGAGAGGTCGTTTCGGGCGAGATCGACGAGCATGAGGTGCTCGGCTCGCTCCTTCGGGTCGGCGAGGAGCTCGTCGGCGAGCGCCGCATCGGCCTCCGGGGTCTCCCCCCGCGGGCGCGATCCCGCGATCGGGTGCATCGTCGCGCGACCGTGCATGACCTTGACGAGCGCCTCCGGGCTGGAGCCGACGACCGAGTACGGTCGGCCGTCCGTGTCCTCGAGCGAGAGGAGGTACATGTACGGGCTCGGGTTGAGCGCGCGCAGGACCCGATACACGTCGAGCGGATCGGCCCGGCAGTCGTGGTCGAAGCGCTGCGACAGGACGACCTGGAAGACGTCGCCGTCCCGGATGAACGCCTTCGAGCGCACGACGACGTCCTCGTACGACTCGCGCGTCATCCTCGGGCGCGGGGAGGGGGCCGTCGCGAGGTCGATCGCCGAGACATCCGGTGTCGTCGGCGCCGCGAGCCGGCGCTCGAGCTCGTCGAGCCGGCCCTGCGCCTCCGCCCACAGCGCGTCGCGGTCGACCCCGTCGTCGACGAGCACCGACGCGATGAGCGTGACCGTCCCGAACCGGTGGTCGAGGACGACGAGCTCGGCGACGAACAGGAGGCACTGTCCCGGAACGTCGAAGTCGGCGGCCGGCGCATTCGGGAGGTGCTCGATCTGCCGCACCGCGTCCCAGCCGATGAAGCCGACGAGGCCGCCCGTGAGCGGCGGGTGACCGGGAACCCGCGGGGTCGCCCAGCGACGGTAGAGCGCCTCGAGCGCCTCGAGCGGCGGACGGTCGATCGCGTCGCCGAGCGCGCGGCGGGCATCGAGGCCGCGATCGAGCCACGCGGTCGCGTCGCCGTCCTGCGTGAGCGCCCCGAAGCTCGCCGTGCCGACGAACGACCAGCGGGACCAGATACCGCCCTGTTCGGCGGATTCGAGCAGGAACGTCCCGGCGCGGCCGCCCGCGAGCTTCCGGTAGATCCCGACGGGCGTCTCGGCGTCGGCGAACCGCTCGCGGAGCACCGGCACGACGCGGTGGCCGGCGGCTACGGCGGCGTCGAACTCGGCGCGGTCGGTCGTGGGCACGGAGTCATTCTGCCGCAGGGCCGCCGTCAGCCGCCGTCGGCGGGGCCGCGGACGGGATCGAGCGGGTCGACGTCGAAGCACGAGTGCGCGCCCGTGTGGCATGCGGGGCCGACCTGCTCGACACGGACGAGGACCGCGTCGCCGTCGCAGTCGAGCGCCGCGGCGCGGACGAGCTGGATGTGCCCGCTCGTGTCGCCCTTGCGCCAGTACTCCCGACGGCTGCGGCTCCAGAACGTCACTCGGCCCTCCGTGAGCGTCCGGCGCAGCGCCTCGCGATCCATGTAGCCGAGCATGAGGACCTCGCTCGTGCCGTCCTCCTGGATGATCGCGGGGATGAGCCCGCGGTCGTCGAATCGGGCGCGATCGAGGGCCGATGCGACGTCGACGGATTCCGGCTTCACGAGCGGACCTCCTCGCGCACGAGCGCTCCCGCCTCGGCGAGCGCGCGCTTGACCTCGGCGATCGTGAGGACGCCGTCGTGGAACACGCTCGCCGCGAGGACGGCGTCCGCGCCCGCGGCGATCGCCGGGGGGAAGTGCCCGGCGGCGCCCGCTCCGCCGCTCGCGATGACGGGGACGCGACTGACCTCGCGCATCGCGGCGATGAGCTCGAGGTCGAAGCCCGACTTCGTCCCGTCGGCGTCGATCGAGTTGACGAGGAGCTCGCCGGCGCCGCGTTCGATCGCCTCGCGCGCCCACTCGAGCGCGTCGAGGTCCGTCTCGGTGCGGCCCCCGTGGGTCGTGACGACGAACCCGGACGGCATGCGCGGGCTGCGTTTGACGTCGAGCGAGAGGACGAGCACCTGCGCGCCGAACCGGTCGGCGATCTCGCCGAGGAGCGGCGGCCTCGCGATCGCGGCGGAGTTCACGCCGATCTTGTCGGCACCGCTCGCGAGCAGCCGCGCGACGTCCTCGGTCGAGCGGACGCCGCCGCCGACCGTGAGCGGGATGAAGACCTGCTCGGCGGTCGCGCGGACGATGTCGTAGGTCGTCGCGCGCGCATCGACCGTCGCCGTGACGTCGAGGAACGTGATCTCGTCGGCCCCCTGCTCGGCGTAGCGCGCGGCGAGCTCGACCGGGTCGCCCGCGTCGCGGAGGTTCTGGAAGTTGACGCCCTTGACGACGCGACCGCCGGCGACGTCGAGGCACGGGATGACGCGAAGCGAGAGGCTCATCGCTCCGCCTAGATCCGTGCCGCGTGGATCGCGGTCACGAGGATCGCGCGTGCGCCGACCGCGTACAGCTCGTCCATGACGTGGTTCGCGTCGCTTCGCGGGACCATCGCGCGCACCGCGACCCATGCGGGGTCGTGGAGCGGCGAGATCGTCGGCGACTCGATGCCGGGCGTGATCCGCGTCGCCGCCTCGAGGTTCCGCGTCTCGACGTCGTAGTCGATGAGGACGTACTGGCGCGCCACGAGGACGCCCTCGAGGCGGTGCTGGAGCGTCGCGATGCCCGGGAGGTCCGGATTCGCCGAGATGAGCACGGCGACGGATTCGAGGATGACCGGGCCGAAGATCTCCAGACCCTGCGCGCGGAGGGTGGCGCCCGTCGAGACGACATCCGCGACGGCGTCCGCGACCCCGAGCCGCACGGCCGACTCGACCGCCCCGTCGAGCGTGACGATCCCGGCGCTCACGCCGCGCTGACGCAGGAAGCCCCGGACGAGCCCCGGGTAGCTCGTCGCGATCCGGACGCCCTCGAGATCCGCGAGGTCCGCGAAGCGGCCGGGCGGGCCCGCGAACCGGAAGGTGGACTCCCCGAAGTCGAGCGCCGCGACCTCGCGCGCCGGCGAGTCGGAGTCGAGGAGGAGGTCCCGACCGGTGATGCCGACGTCGAGCGCGCCACTGCCGACGTAGGTCGCGATGTCGCGGGGACGGAGGTAGAAGAACTCGACGTCGTTCCGTTCGTCCCGGAACGACAGAGCGCGCGGGTCCCGCCGCTGCGCATACCCCGCCTCGTGGAGCATCTCCACGGCGGTCTCACTGAGCGAGCCCTTGTTGGGCACCGCGATCTTCAACATGCTTTGGCCTTCGTGCTCGAGGAATCCGGTCGCTGGGCGGCGTCAGAGATGTCGCCAGACCGCCTCCGGCTCGATGCCCTTCGCGAGCATGAGGACCTGCACGTGGTACAGGAGCTGCGAGATCTCCTCCGCGGTCTTCTCGTCGGGCTCGTATTCCGCCGCCATCCAGACCTCGGCGGCCTCCTCGACGATCTTCTTCCCGATCGCGTGCACGCCCGCGTCGAGCTCGGCGACCGTGCGCGACCCCGCCGGGCGCGACACCGCCTTCTCGCTGAGCTCGGCGTAGAGCGCGTCGAAGGTCTTCACCCCGTCAACGTTACCGTCACCGAGCGTGCATCCCCGCGTCGCGCGTGCGCGCTCGCGCCCGCACGCTCGGCGCTCGGGCGCGCAGTGGGTCAGCGGACGGCGAGCAGGTCGATGACGAAGACGAGCGTGCGCCCCGACAGGCGGTGTCCGGCGCCCGCGGGGCCGTACGCGAATGCGGGCGGGCACACGAGCTGACGACGACCGCCGACGCGCATGCCCGGGATGCCCTCCTGCCAGCCCCGGATGAGGCCGTTGAGCGGGAACTCGATCGACTCGCCCCGGCTCCAGCTCGAATCGAACTCCTCGCCCGACTCGAAGTCGACGCCGACGTAGTGCACCTCGACGCGAGCGCCCGGCGTCGCCTCGGCGCCGGACCCGACCTCGAGGTCGTCGATGCGCAGCTCGGTCGGGGCGGGGCCCTCGATGAAGTCGATCTCGGGCTTGGTCTTCTCGGTCATTGGTCAATCCAACCACGCCCGCCGCCACCGGGTCCGGGTCGCGAGTGCGAATGCGCGGTCGCCGCCGCACGGAGCGCCTCGATCTCCGCGGCCGGGTCGCCCGAGCGGTACACCGCCGACCCGGCGACGAACGTGTCGGCGCCGTGCTCGGCCGCGATCTCGATCGTGCGGCGGTCGATCCCGCCGTCGACCTCGAGCCACACGTCGAGGCCCGAGCGGTCGACCGCCTCCCGGAGGGCGCGGAGCTTCGGCATCGTGTGCTGAAGGAAGGACTGCCCACCGAAGCCCGGTTCGACGGTCATGACGAGCACCTGGTCGAACTCGCCGAGGATCTCGAGGAACGGCTCGGCGGCCGTTCCCGGTTTGAGCGCGACGCCCGCGCGCGCGCCCATCGAGCGCAGTCGTCGGGCGACCGCGACGGGGTCGAGCGTCGCCTCCGCGTGGAACGTCACGCTCGCCGCACCGAGCTCGGCGTAGCCGGGGGCCCACCGGGCCGGGTCCTCGATCATGAGGTGGACGTCGAGCGGGACGGCGCTGACCTCCTGGATGCGGCCGACCATCTGGGGGCCGAACGTGAGGTTCGGGACGAAGTGGTTGTCCATGACGTCGACGTGGACGAAGTCGGCGTTCTCGACACGACCGATGTCGCGTTCGAGGTTGACGAAGTCGGCGGCGAGGATCGACGGGTTGATCCGGACGGCCATGTGCCCAGCCTAGAGCCGCGGTGCACCGCGGGCGCGGTACGGTCGAGCGCATGGTCCCGTCCGATTGGATAGAACACCGTCGTGACGATGGCGAACGCCTCGGATGGATTCGCCCGGATGGCGAGCTGTGGGTCGCGGTCGACCTGCTCGGCCGCGAGGTCTCGGCCGCGGTCGAGTGGCTCGAGGCGGAGGCGGCGCTCGATGCAGACGGTCTCTCGCCGCTCGCGGAGCGCTGGTGGCTCGGTGACGTTCCCGTGCGGATCGCGGAGGTGTCGACGGATCGCGTCGTCGTCGTGACCGACGAGTTCGGGGCAGCCTCGGCCGTCGGTTCCACGGTTGTCGTGCACGAGCTCCCGTGGCCCGCGCCGGCCGAGCTCACGCGTCGCGGGTGAGCAGCTGGATGTACATCGCGTCGGTCGCGTGACGGTGCGGCCACAGCTGGGCGTGCTCGCCGGGCGCGAGGTCGAGCGGTTCGCGCGAGACGGCCTGGAGGACGGGCCGCGTCTCCAGGCGGCGGAGCGCGGGGTGGCGACGTAGCGCGGCGGCGACGATCGCGCGGGTCTCGGCGGCGTGCGGGGAGCATGTGACGTACGCGAGGACGCCGCCCGGTGTGAGGGCCGCGACGGCGGAGTCGATGAGGCGGGACTGGAGCTCGGCGAGCTCGGCGACGTCGGCCGGCTGCTTGCGCCACCGCGCCTCCGGTCGGCGCCGGAGCGCGCCGAGCCCGGTGCAGGGCGCGTCGAGGAGGACGCGGTCGAATGCGCCCGGCGCGCGCTCGCCGAACGTCGTCCCGTCGGACTCGACGACCTCGACCGCATCCCCGAAGGGCGCGAGCGCGGATCGCACGAGGCCGACGCGCGCCGGGACGATCTCGTTCGCGACGAGCGAGGCGCCCCCGATCGCCGCCTCCGCGGCGAGCAGCGCGGCCTTCCCGCCCGGGCCCGCGCACAGGTCGAGCCAGCGCTCCCCCGCCTCGACGGGTCGCGCACGCGAGAGCGCGAGCGCGGCGAGCTGCGATCCCTCGTCCTGCACACGGGCTCGCCCGCCCGCGACGGGGGCGAGCGCCGCGGGATCTCCGCCGCGCAGCGCGGCGCCGAGCGGCGAGTGCTCGAGCGGCCGAGCACCCGCGTCGATGAGCTCGGTGACGTCGGCGAGTCCCGGTAGCGCGACGAGCGACACCCCCGGTGCGGCGTTGTCCGCCGCGAGCGCGGCTTCGAGCTCGTGCTCGCGACCCTCGGCGACGAGGACCTGCCGGATGGCGCGGACGACCCACAGCGGGTGGGAGTGCCGGATGGCGAGCGCCTCCTCCCCGGAACGCGCGGTCGCGACGGCGCGCTCGATCCATTCCTCCGGGTCGCCGCGCGCGATCGTGCGGAGGACGCCGTTGACGAAGCCGACGGCGCCGCGCGATGCGACCGCGCGGACGAGCGCGACCGTTTCTCCGACGGCGGCGTGACCGGGGATTCGCATCGCGAGCAGCTGGTGCGCGCCGAGGCGCAGGACGTCGAGCACGGGCGCGTCGATCGCGTCGATCGATCGGCCGGCGGCGAGGGCGATGACCGCGTCGTAGAGGCCGCGGCGCCGGAGCGTCCCGTAGGCGAGCTCGGTGGCGAGGGCGGCGTCGCGGGCGTCTAGGCCCGCGTCCCGGATGCGGACGGGGAGGAGCAGGTTCGCGTACGCGTCGGAGGATTCCACCGCGCGGAGCACGTCGAGTGCGACCGAGCGCGCGGTGGGCGCGTCGCGACGCTCGCGCGGGGAACGGCGGTCGTTCACCCGAGCCTCGTCTCCGCGCCCGGGGGGCGGCCGCGCAGCCACGCCGCCGCGGGCATCTCGGTGCGTCCGGCGGGGTGCACGCGGAGGAGCTCGATGGGCGCATCGGCGGTGCCGACGAGGACACGGCGTCCGCGCGCGGCGACGAGGCCGGGCTCGAGCGGTGCCGCGTCGCGCGCGACAGCCGCCTCCGCGATCTTGAGCCGCGCGCCCTCGATCGTCGTCGACGCGCCGGGCTCGGGCGTCATCGCGCGGATCCGGCGGTCGATCTCGTTCGCGGGCCGACGCCAGTCGACGACGCCGTCGGCCGCGGAGAGTTTCGGTGCGAAGGTCGGTTCGCCGACCTGCTCGGCGAGCTCGGCGGTGCCGTTCGCGAGGGCGTCGACCGCCTCGACGAGCACCTCGGCCCCGACCGTTGCGAGCTGCTCGAGGAGCGCCCCGGCCGTCTGGAATGCGCCGATCGGGACGCGGCGGGTCGCGACGAGCGGCCCGGCGTCGAGCTCGGCAACGAGCCGGAACACGCTCACGCCGGTGGTCGAGTCCCCGGCGAGGATCGCGTGCTGCACGGGCGCGGCGCCGCGCCACCGCGGCAGGAGCGAGAAGTGGAGGTTGATCCAGCCGAGTCGCGGGGCCGACAGGAGCGGTTCTCGTACGAGCGCGCCGTACGCGACGACGACGCCGAGATCGGGGTGCAGCGAAGCGATGCGCTCGGTCGCGGCGGCGTCGAGCCGGTCGGCGCGAATGACGTCGAGCCCGGACGCCTCGGCGCGGGCCGCGACCGGGGTCGGCGTGAGGATGCCGCGCCGCCCGACGGGAGCATCCGCGCGGGTGACGACGCCGACGACGTCGTGACGACTCGCGTTGAGCGCGTCGAGGCTCGGCACCGCGACCGCGGGACTCCCGGCGAACACGATGCGCAAGTCGCTCACCCTTCGATTCTCCTGCCTCGGCGGAGGGTTCCCTCGCCGGTGAACGGCTCGAGGTCGTCCATCCGGACGCGCAGCTCGGGCGCGTTCGGGCGCGAGCGCGCGGTCGGGCGGCGACCGGCGCTGCGCCGCAGGATCTCCCCGCGCAGGACCCGGGCGACGTCGGCACCGCGGCCGTAGTCGAATCGGACGATCGCACGAACGGTCGCGTCGTCGATGAGGGCGGTCGGGAGCACGTCGTCGCCCGCGAGCCCGATCTCGGCGAGGGCGGCGAGCGCCGCCTCGACCGCGTCCGCCGAGCCCGTGATCGTCGCGGTCCGCACCGCGGGCGGAAACCGTGCCGCCCGGCGCTCGGCGAGCTCCTCCGCGATGAACGCCGGCTGCCGCCACGTCGACATCGCGGCCGCGATGCGGCCGGAGACGCCGACGAGGAAGACGCGCGCGCCGGGGGCGGCGAGCGCTGCGGCGTTCGACCACGTCCGGAGGGCGTCCTCGGCGACGCGAAGCGACTCGCGTGCGAGCATGCGATCGCCGTCGAGGAGGAGCACGGCCCGATAGCCGCCCTCGGCGACGGGCTCGGCCCCGCGCGTCGCGATGACGAGGGCGGGCTCGGGGCCGACCTGCAGGACCCGGCGCTCCCCGTCGGCGACGACGACTCGCGCGTTCGGGAACGCCCGCCCCAGCTCGCTCGCGGTGCGCACGCTCCCGACCGGCGCGTCCTCTCCTGGCCGGGCGACCTGCACGAGCACGGGTCCATGCCGCAGCGCCTCCGACGCGGCCCGCCACGCGGTCGAGGGGATGCGGGCCTGCTCGGCGAGACGGTCGTCGCCGAGCTGGAGCGCGGTGGGGATGACGGCGGGCGCCGTCCCGGCGAACGGCACGGGCCGACACCAGCCCACCTCGACGAGCCGCTCGACGTCGGTGCTCGGCGAATGCGCGAGCAGGACGAGCGCGCACCCCTCGAGCTCCTGCCGCAGGAGTGCGGCGTCGCGAGCGTGCACGCCGGGCGCGAGCGGCTCCTGGTAGAGCGGGTCGCCTTCGTCCCACATCGCGATGAGGCCGAGCCGCCGCACCGGCGCGTAGACGACCGACCGGGTCCCGACGACCGCGAGGCCGTCTTCGGTCGCGGCCCGGAGGAACGACCGGTAGCGGTCCGCCGGCGCCTGCTCCGCGTCGAGTCGCACGACGCGCCCGGCGCCGAGCGTGCGGCCGAGGACGGGCACGACGCGCTCGACGTCCCGGAGGTCGGGGACCGCGATGATGGCGCCGCGTCCCTCGGCGAGGACGACGGAGGCGAGCTGGGCGAGCGTCGTCGTCCACGCCTCGGGAGCGGGGATCCCGCGAAGGGCGAGGCGGTCGCCGCCGCGCACCGCGTCCTCGAGCGCCGCATTCCCGTATCCCGTGACCGCCACGGGGGTGACGGGCTCGCGGGCGGGCGGTGCCGCGGCGAGGTGCGCGGTTTCGACGCGAGCCGCGCGTTTCGGGATCGCGAGGCGGAGGATGTCGGACGCGACGCCCGCCGCGCGGTCGGCGGCGCGACGCGCGAGCGCCCACACGGCGGGCGAGAGGACCGGGACGGGCGAGACGATCGACTCGAGCTCGCTCAGCTCGCCGCCGAATTCGGAGCGCTCCGCGAGCTCGACGATCCAGCCGTCCATGACGCGACCGGCGCTGCGCACGGGCATGCGGACGCGGACGCCCGGTCGTGCGTCGGCCGCGAGGGACGGCGGCACGCGGTAGTCGAAGAGCCGATCGAGTCGCGGCAGCGGCGAGTCGACCGCGACCCGCGCGATCGACGCCCCCCGGTCCACGTCGCCTAGAGGCCCGCGGCGCTCCGCAGCGCCTCGACCCGGTCGGTCGCCTCCCACGTGAATTCGGGCAGCTCGCGGCCGAAGTGCCCGAACGCGGCGGTCTTCGAGTAGATCGGTCGCAGGAGGTCGAGGTCGCGGATGATCGCCGCGGGACGGAGGTCGAAGACCTCGCGGATCGCCGAGGTGATGCGTTCGAGCGGGACCTGCTCGGTGCCGAAGGCCTCGACGTAGAGGCCGACGGGCGCCGCCTTGCCGATCGCGTAGGCGACCTGCACCTCGAGCCGGTCGGCGAGTCCCGCCGCGACGGCGTTCTTCGCGACCCAGCGCATCGCGTACGCGGCCGAGCGGTCGACCTTCGACGGGTCCTTGCCGCTGAACGCGCCGCCGCCGTGACGGGCCGCCCCGCCATAGGTGTCGACGATGATCTTGCGGCCGGTCAGCCCCGCATCGCCGTGCGGACCGCCGATGTCGAAGATGCCGGTCGGGTTGATGAGGATTCGGGCCTCGGAGGACGGGAGGTCGACGGTCTCGAGGACCGGCCGGATGACGATCTCCTCGACGGCCTCGCGGAGCCCGGAGAGCGACACCTTCGGCGAGTGCTGGGTCGATACGACGACCGTCTCGACCGTCTTCGGCGTCGTCCCGTCGTAGCCGATCGTCACCTGCGTCTTGCCGTCCGGGCGGAGGAAGTCGAGGATGCCCGCGCGCCGGACGGTCGAGAGCCGCTCCGACAGGCGGTGGGCGAGCCAGATCGGCAGGGGCATGAGCACGGGCGTCTCGTTCGTCGCGTAGCCGAACATGATGCCCTGATCGCCCGCGCCCTGGAGGTCGAGCGCGTCGGCGCTGCCGAGCTCCCGCGCCTCGTGCGCGGCGTCGACGCCTTGCGCGATGTCCGGCGATTGCCCGCCGATCGAGATCTCGACGCCGCACGCTCGGCCGTCGAACCACACGTCGGAGGAGTCGTAGCCGATGCCGAGGATCGTGTCGCGAACGATGCGGTTGATGTCGGAGTATCCGGTCGTCGTCACCTCGCCGGCGACGTGGACGAGGCCCGTCGTGACGAGCGTCTCGACGGCGACGCGCGCCTTCGGGTCCTGCGTGAGCATGTCGTCGAGGATCGCGTCGGAGATCTGGTCGCACATCTTGTCCGGGTGCCCCTCGGTGACGGACTCGGACGTGAACAACCGCAGCTCACTCACTGGCATGCTCTCCCCGGCTCGCGCGTGCCGCGCGGATCTCGACGACGACGTCTAGCACCCTACCGGCGACGACCGACTTGCTCCCGCTCGCCTCGGCGATCGGATCGCCGCTGCGGCCGATGATCGTCACGCGATTGGCGACTTCGCCGAAGCCCTCCGTCCAGCCGACGCGATTGACGACGAGCGCGTCGACGCCCTTCTTCGCGGCCTTCGCTCGGGCGAGCTCGAGGAGCGCGGCCGGGTCGGCCTCGGTCTCGGCCGCGAATCCGACGATCGTCTGGCCGGGCCGGCGCGATTCGACGAGTTCTCGGAGGATGTCGGGGTTCCGGACGAGACGCAGCTCGAGCTCGCCGCCGTGCTCGTCCTTCTTGAGCTTGGTCGCGGAGACGCGCTGGGGGCGGTAGTCGGCGACCGCCGCCGCCATGACGACGACGTCGGCGTTCGCGGCCTCCGTGAGCATCGCGATGCGCAGATCCTCGGCGCTGCCCGCTTCGACGAGGCGGACCCCGCGCGGGGGCGCGGTCTCGAGGTGCGCGCCCACGACCGTCACGGCGGCCCCGCGGTCTCGTGCGGCGGCGGCGAGTTCGAGACCCTGACGGCCGGTGGAGCGGTTCCCGATGTACCGCACCGGATCGAGCGGCTCTCGCGTGCCGCCCGCGGACACGACGAGGCGCAGCCCGGCGAGGTCCTGCGGCGCGAGCGCGGCGAGCGCGGCGGCGACGATGTCGGCGGGCTCGCTCATTCGGCCGGCCCCGACGTCCTGGCCGGTGAGCCGCCCCGACTCCGGTCCGACGATCCGCACCCCGCGCGAGCGGAGCGTCTCGATGTTCGCCTGCGTCGCCGGGTGCTGCCACATCTCGGTGTGCATCGCCGGGGCGATGACGAGGGGCGCCGCGGCCGCGAGCACGGTGCTCCCGAGCAGGTCGTCGGCGAGTCCGGCGGCGAGCTTCGCGATCGTGTTCGCGGTCGCGGGGGCGATGACGACGACGTCGGCGGCCTGCCCGATCGCGACGTGACGGACCTCGGCGACGCCCTCGTAGAGGTCGGTGTGGACGGGATTGCGGCTGATCGCCTCGAGCGTCGGACGCCCGACGAACCGCAGCGCCGCCTCGCTCGCGACGACGTGGACGTCGTGGCCGGCGAGGACGAACTCCCGGACGACCGAGACGGCCTTGTACGCGGCGATGCCGCCGGTGATGCCGACGACGACGTTGAGGCGCTCGGTCATCGCGCTGCCCGGATCAGGCGCCGTCGACGCTCACTCGGCGAGACGGCGAAGCTCGAGCTTGTCCTCGTTGATCTCGCGGAGCGCGACCGAGAGGGGCTTGTCGTCGATCGTCGAGTCGACGAGCGGACCGACGTTGTCGAAGAGGCTGCCCTCCTGGAGGTCGGAGTAGTAGTCGTTGATCTGCCGCGCGCGCTTCGACGCGAAGATGACGAGCTGGTACTTCGAGTCCACTCGCTTGAGGAGTTCGTCGATGGGCGGCTCGATGATGCCCGCGCTCTTGTCAGCCATGCCGTGCTCCTCGCCTAGAGGGAAGTCTCGTCCGCTCGGCTTCCGCGAGCCGAGCCCATCAATTCTACGACCTCCCGCGCGGCCGAGACGACGTCCCGGTTCGTCACGACGTGGTCGAACTCGTCGCGCGCCGCGAGCTCGACGCGCGCCGTCCCGAGGCGCCGCTCCTGCTCGGCCGAGTCCTCCGTCCCGCGTCCGACGAGCCGATGGATGAGGTCGTCCCAGCTCGGCGGCTCGAGGAAGACGAGCGTCGCCTCGGGCATCGCAGCGCGGACCGCACGCGCACCCTGGAGGTCGATCTCGAGCAGGACACGCTTCCCGGAGGCGATCGCGTCCTCGACGGCGCGCCGGGGCGTGCCGTAACGATTCGAGTTGTGGACGGTCGCCCACTCGAGGAACTCGCCCGCCTCGATCATGCGGTCGAACTCCTCGTCGCTCACGAAGCGGTAGTCGACGCCGTCCACTTCACCGGGACGCGGCTTGCGTGTCGTCGCGGAGACGCTGAAGTGGACGCCGGGATAGGACTCCCTGATGACCTTGGAGACCGTGCTCTTGCCGACGGCGGTCGGACCGCTCAGGACGTACAGCGCGTTGCCCGGACGGGGCTGGCGGGCGCGGAGGAACGCGCGCAGGCGCGGGCGCTGCCTCGCGCCGAGCCCGCCGACGCGCTTGCGCTCCGAGATCCCGATCTCCTCGAGGATGCGCGAGGCGCGAGTCGGCCCGATGCCGGGAATGCTCGTGAGGAGTTCGGTGATCCGGAGGGACGCCTCGGCGCTCGCCGGGTCGCGCCACGCCGTCTCGGCGACGTCGAGCGCCGACCGCTCCCCGGAGTGCACCGCGGCCTTGATGGCGGCGCGCGCGCGTCGCGCGGCGATCGCGGCCGCCGATGCGGCGGCGCGATCGGTGTCGGCGGGAGGCGCGACGCGGGGGCTCACGCGGCGACGTCCTCGAGGAGCGCGCGCAGCCGACCCGTGATGCCGTTCGGGCCGTCGGCGTACGCGGCGCGCGAGACGTTCGCGAGCACGCGGCTCGCCGCCGCGCCGTAGAGCCCGCGGACGTCGCGCAGCCGCGCGCCCTGCTCGCCGAAGCCGGGGGCGAGGATCGGCGCCGTGGGGGCGGCGTCGAGGTCGAGACTCGAGATGTCGACGGTCGCGCCGACGACCACGCCGACGAAGGGTCTCGCTCCCGCGGCGTTCCGGCGTCCCACGTCTTCGAGTATGTCAGCGGCGACGGACCGTCCGGTCGCCGCCGTCGCGCGCTGCACGGTCGCCGCCTCGAGGTTCGACGTCGCGGCGAGCACGAACGCGAGCTTGCCGTGCGCCGCCGCCGCGTCGAGCACGGGGTCGAGCGCGCCGAGCCCGAGGTAGGGCGAGATCGTGAGGGCGTCGGACTCGAGCGGCGCGCCGGGCGCGAGCCACGCCTCCGCGTAGCCCGCGCTCGTCGATCCGATGTCGCCGCGCTTCGCATCGGCGACGACGCGCAGGCCCGCCGCTCTCGCCTCGCGGATGACGCGCTCGAGCGCGGCGAAGCCCTGCGCGCCGTGCCGCTCGAAGAACGCGACCTGCGGCTTGACGACGCGCACGCCCGTCGCGGCGGCGCCGTCGACGAGCAGGCGGCCGAACCGCTCGAGGCCATCGGGATCGTCCCCGATCCCCCACGAGGCGAGGACGTGCGCGTGCGGGTCGATCCCGAGGCACAGCACGGGCGCGTGCCCGATGACGGCCTCGAACGTCATGCGAGCGCCTCGGCGGGTCGACCCGCGGTGGCACGGTCGCGCCGGGCCTGATACTCCTGCAGCGAGGTGACGGTGAGGCCGACGCGGGTCGACTCGAGCGCCGCGACCGCCGCCCCGAGCTGCGCGATCGTCGTGAAGAGCGCCTTGTCGCTCGCCACGGTCGCCATGCGGATCTCGTAGCCGTCGGCGCGCGCGCTGCGGCCGCTCGGGGTGTTGATGACGAGGTCGACCTCGCCCCGGTTGATGAGGTCGACGATCGTGTCGCCGTCGCCCGGTTCGGGACCGTCGGCCGTGACCTTGCGGACGACGGTCGCCTCGATGCCGTTGCGCGCGAGGACGTCGGCGGTGCCGCTCGTCGCGAGTATGCGGAATCCGAGCGCGGCGAGGCGCAGGACGGGGAGCACGATCGCGCGCTTGTCCCGATCCGCGACGGAGACGAACGCGGTCCCGCCGGTCGGCATGCCGCCGTACGCGGCATCCTGCGACTTGGCGAACGCGCGCGGGAACGTCGAGTCGATGCCCATGACCTCGCCCGTCGAGCGCATCTCGGGCCCGAGGACGGAGTCGACGATCTGGCCGTCGACGGTGCGGAACCGTTTGAACGGCAGGACGGCCTCCTTGACGGCGACGGGGCTGTCGAGCGGCACGTGCGTCCCGTCCTGCTCGGGCAGGAGCCCCTCGTCGATGAGCGACGCGATCGAGCGCCCGACCATGATGAGCGACGCCGCCTTCGCGAGCTGCACGCCGAGCGCCTTCGACACGAACGGCACGGTGCGGCTCGCGCGCGGGTTCGCCTCGAGGACGTAGAGCGTGCCCTGGCCGATCGCGAACTGGACGTTGAGCAGGCCGCGGACGCCGATGCCCTCGGCGATCGCCTCGGTCGCCGCGCGGACGCGATCGAGGATCTCGCGGCCGAGCGTCGTCGGCGGGAGCGTGCAGGCGGAGTCGCCCGAGTGGATGCCGGCCTCCTCGATGTGCTCCATGATGCCGCCGACATACAGCTGCTCGCCGTCGTAGAGGGCGTCGACGTCGATCTCGACCGCGTCGTCGAGGAAGCGGTCGACGAGGAGCGGGAGTCCCGGCGCGATGACGACCTGATCCTTGACGCGATCGAAGTAGTCGCGGAGGTTGTCGGTGTCGTAGACGATCTCCATCGCGCGCCCGCCGAGGACGTAGCTCGGGCGCACGAGGACGGGGTACCCGATCGACTCGGCGACGACGATCGCCTCGTGGAGGCTCGTCGCGGTGCCGTTGCGCGGAGCGACGAGTCCCGCGCGATCGAGGATCGCGGCGAAGCGGCCGCGCTCCTCGGCGAGGTCGATCGCCTCCGGGCTCGTCCCCAGGATCGGCACGCCCGCATCCTTGAGCCCCTGCGCGAGTCCGAGCGCGGTCTGGCCGCCGAGCTGGACGACCGCGCCGACGAGCTCGCCCGACGCGGATTCGGCGTGGATGACCTCGAGGACGTCCTCGAGCGTCAGGGGCTCGAAGTAGAGCCGGTCGCTCGTGTCGTAGTCGGTCGACACGGTCTCGGGGTTGCAGTTGATCATGATCGTCTCGAACCCCGCCTCGGCGAGCGCGAAGCTCGCGTGGACGCACGAGTAGTCGAATTCGATGCCCTGCCCGATGCGGTTCGGGCCCGATCCGATGATGACGACCTTCCGCCGATCGCTCGGTCGGACCTCGGTCTCGGCGTCGTAGCTCGAGTAGTGGTACGGCGTGAGCGCCGGGAACTCGCCGGCGCACGTGTCGACGGTCTTGAAGACCGGACGGATGCCGAGCTCCCATCGGGCGGCTCGCGCGTCGGCCTCGGTGATGCCGCGGAGCTCCCCGATCTGGGCGTCGGAGAAGCCGTGCCGCTTCGCGCGGCGCAGAATCGCGGCGTCGAGGGTCGGCGCCGCGCGGATCTCCTCGGCGACCTCGTTGATGAGCGCGACCTGGTCGAGGAACCAGCGGTCGATCCCGGTCGCGGCGAACAGCTCGTCGACGGTCGCGCCGGCGCGAAGCGCCTGCTGGACGGTGACCATCCGGCCGTCGGTCGGGATCGCGGCGGCGGTGACGAGGGCGTTCCGGTCGCCGGGCGCGCCCCGCCAGTGGAATCCGCTCCCCCGCTTCTCGAGCGAGCGGAGCGCCTTCTGGAGCGCGGTCGCGTAGTTCCGTCCGATCGCCATGGCCTCGCCGACCGACTTCATCGTCGTCGTGAGCCGCGGGTCGGCGGCGGGGAACTTCTCGAACGCGAATCGCGGCGCCTTGACGACGACGTAGTCGAGCGTCGGCTCGAAGCTCGCGGGGGTGACGCGCGTGATGTCGTTCGGGATCTCGTCGAGCGTGTAGCCGATCGCGAGCTTCGCCGCGATCTTCGCGATCGGGAAGCCGGTGGCCTTCGACGCGAGTGCGCTCGAGCGCGACACGCGGGGGTTCATCTCGATGACGATGACGCGCCCCGTCTCCGGGTCGACGGCGAACTGGATGTTGCAGCCGCCGGTGTCGACGCCGACCGCCCGGATGATCTCGATGCCGATGTCCCGCAGGCGCTGGTACTCGCGGTCGGTGAGGGTCATCGCCGGCGCGACCGTGATCGAGTCGCCGGTGTGGACGCCGACCGGGTCGACATTCTCGATCGAGCACACGACGACGCAGTTGTCGGCCTTGTCGCGCATGAGCTCGAGCTCGTACTCCTTCCAGCCGAGGATCGACTCCTCGAGGAGCACCTCGGTCGTCGGCGACTGGTGGAGGCCGTCGGCGACCATGCGGTCGAGCTCGGCTCGCGAGTACGCGAATCCCGAACCGAGGCCGCCCATCGTGAACGAGGGTCGGACGACGAGCGGGAGCCCGAGTTCGTCGGCCGCCTCGTGCGCCTCGTCGAGCGTGTGGACGATGCGCGACCGAGCGACGTCCGCGCCCGCCGCGAGGACGAGGTCCTTGAAGAGCTGCCGGTCCTCGCCCTTGCGGATCGCCTCGACCTTCGCGCCGATGAGCTCGACGCCGTAGCGGTCGAGGATGCCGGCGTCGTGGAGCGCGATCGCGGCGTTGAGCGCCGTCTGGCCGCCGAGGGTCGGGAGAATCGCGTCCGGGCGTTCCTTCGCGATGATCGCCTCGAGGCACTCGCGCGTGATGGGCTCGACGTACGTCGCGTCCGCGAAGCCCGGGTCGGTCATGATCGTCGCCGGGTTCGAGTTGACGAGGATGACGCGCACGCCCTCCTCGCGCAGGACGCGGCAGGCCTGGGTGCCCGAATAGTCGAACTCGGCGGCCTGACCGATGACGATCGGGCCGGAGCCGATGACGAGGACGGACCGGATGTCGTCGCGCTTAGGCATTCAGCTGTCGTCTCCCGTTCGATTCGCGAGGTCTTGCTTCCCGTGCTCGGCGACCATGTCCGCGAACCGGTCGAAGAGGTAGGAGGCGTCGTGCGGGCCCGCGGCGGCCTCGGGGTGGTATTGCACCGAGAACGCCGGGATGTCGAGTGCGCGCAGGCCCTCCACGACGTTGTCATTGAGGTTCACGTGGCTCACCTCGACGCGTCCGAACCCCGCCGGGCTCTCGACCGGCCCGTCGAGCGGCACGTCGACCGCGAAGCCGTGGTTGTGACTGGTGACTTCGACGCGGCCCGTGATGCGGTCCTTGACCGGCTGGTTGATGCCGCGGTGACCGAACCCGAGCTTGTACGTCCCGAAGCCGAGCGCGCGTCCGAGGAGCTGGTTGCCGAAGCAGATGCCGAAGAACGGCAGGCCCGCGCGCAGGACGTCCTGGAGGAGGGCGACGTGCCCGCCCGATGCGGCAGGATCGCCAGGGCCGTTCGAGTAGAAGACCGCGACCGGGTCGATCGCGATGAGCTCGTCGAAGGTCGTCGTCTGCGGGAGGACGTGCACCTCGAATCCGCGCGCGGCGAGCGCGTTGAGCGTCGACGCCTTGACCCCGAGGTCCATGACGGCGAGGCGACCGAGCCGCGGCTCGCCCGTCGCCGGCACGACGTACGGCTCGCTCGTCGAGACCTCGCTCGAGAGGCTGCGACCCTCCATCGCCTCGGCGGCGCGGACGATCGCGAGCTGCTCCTCGGGGTCGATCGCGGCGTCCTCGCCCGAGAAGATCCCGCCGCGCATGGCGCCCGCGTCTCGGATTCGGCGCGTGACGGCGCGCGTGTCGATGTCGCTGATGCCGACGATCCCGAGGCGCGCGAGTTCGGCGTCGAGCGAATCCGTCGCGCGGTGATTCGAGACGATGCGGGACGGGTCCCGCACGACGTAGCCCGCGACCCAAACGCGACCCGACTCCGGATCCTCCGGGTTGACACCCGTGTTGCCGATGTGCGGCGCCGTCATGACGACGATCTGGCCCGCGTAGCTCGGGTCCGTGATCGTCTCCTGGTAGCCGGTCATGCCGGTCGCGAAGACCACCTCGCCGAGCGTGCGGCCGACAGCCCCGTAGGACTCGCCGTCGTACCGGCTGCCGTCCTCGAGGACGAGGACTGCTGGCGTCGTCATGAGATCTCCTCCAGTCGCATGGGCGCGATCACCGCGTCGAAGGCGGCAGGTTCGTCGAGTCGAAGATAGGTGTCGAGTTCGCGCTCGCCGAGCGCCCAGCGCACGACGTGCAGGCCGTCGCGCTCGACGACGCGATCGATCGTCCACGTCGCTCGGCCGAGGCCGCGCATCGCGGCGCGCTCGATCCACACGTCGCGCTCGCCGGCGCGTCGGATGAGCACCCCCCGCTCGTCGACGAATGCCGTCGCGGGGCCGCGGAATGCGAGGCCTCGCGCCGCGACGCGCTCGAGCGGTTCGCCGGCCCGGGTGGTCGCGACGTACTTGCCGGGGAACGCCCGGGCGTCCTCGAGGGCTGCGGGGGCGGGCGGGAGCTCGGGGAGGTCGGCATCGCGGCGCCGGCGCGCCGCCCAGCCGACGATCATGAGGACGAGGAGCGCGACGCCGATCGCGATCGTGACGGCGAGGAGGATCTCACGCGTCATGGCCGCGCCACCTCCTCGGCGGGCCGCAGCTCGCCCTCGCGCACGGTCGCCGTCCCGTCGTGCCAGACGTGCATGACGCGCCCCGGGAGCGCGCGCCCGAGATACGGCGAGTTCCTGCTTCGGCCGCGCAGGCGCCCGATGTCGAACACCGCCGTCGCGCTCGCGTCGTAGAGCGCGAGGTTCGCGGGCGCCCCGATCGCGAACGGCGTGCCGTACCCGTCGAGGCGGCCGATCCGCGCGGGCGCGACCGACATCACTCGCGCGACGTCGATCCAGCCGATGAGGCCGGTCTCGACGAGTGCCGCGTGGACGACGGAGAGCGCGGATTCGAGCCCGACCATGCCGTTCGCCGCCTCGGCCCACGCGCATTCCTTCGCCTCGGGCGGGTGCGGTGCGTGGTCGGTCGCGACGATGTCGATCGTCCCGTCGGCGACGGCCGCCCGGAGCGCCTCGACGTCCTCGTCGCGGCGCAGCGGCGGGTTGACCTTGAACCGCGCGTCGTAGCCGGCGACGAGCTCCTCGGTCAGCAGGAGGTGATGTGGCGTGACCTCGGCCGTGACGTCGACGCCGCGCGCCTTCGCCCACCGGATCACCTCGACCGAGCCGGCGGTCGACACGTGGCAGACGTGGAGGCGCGAGCCCACGTGCTCGGCGAGGAGGACATCGCGAGCGATGATCGACTCCTCCGCGACGGCGGGCCAGCCGGCGAGACCGAGCCGTGCCGACAGCTCGCCCTCGTTCATCTGCGCGCCGACCGTGAGGCGCGGGTCCTGCGCGTGCTGCGCCACGACGCCGTCGAAGCCCTTCACGTACTCGAGCGCGCGGCGCATGAGCAGCGGGTCGTGGACGCACATGCCGTCGTCGGAGAACACCCGGACCCGCGCCGCGGAGGCCGCCATCGCCCCGATCTCGGCGAGCCGCTCCCCCGCGAGCCCGACCGTGACCGCGCCGATCGGTCGGACGCTCGCGTAGCCGTGCCGGCGTCCGAGGGCGTGCACCTGCTCGACGACGCCCGCGGTGTCCTGCACGGGCTGCGTGTTCGCCATCGCGAACACGGCCGTGTACCCGCCCGCGGCGGCGGCGCGCGTGCCCGTCAGGACCGTCTCGGACTGCTCGAAGCCGGGCTCGCGCAAGTGCGTGTGGAGGTCGACTAGACCGGGGAGCGCGAGGAGACCGTCGGCGTCGACGACGGCGTCCGGCGTGCCGAGATCGGCCGCCTCGACGAAGACGCCCTCGGCGATCGCGAGATCGGTGCGCGCGCCGTCCGGGAGCGCGACGCCGCGGATGAGCGTGCGCGTCATGCGTCCTCCCCAGTGGCGAGCAAGTGGTACAGCACCGACATCCGGACGGACACGCCGTTCGCGACCTGCTCGAGGATTGTCGAGGCGGGCGAATCGGCGGCGGCGGCGGAGATCTCCAGGCCGCGATTCATGGGGCCCGGGTGCATGACCATGGTAGTCGCGGGCAGCCGAGAGAGCCGTGAGTCGTCGAGGCCCCACTGCCGCGAGTACTCTCGTTCGTTCGGAAAGTACGCGGCATGCATGCGCTCGCTCTGGATGCGGAGCATCATGAGGACCTCCGGCCGCTCGTCGATCGCCTCGTCGAGGTCGTGGCCGATGTCGACGGGCCAGCCGTCGATGCCGAAGGGCAGGAGGGTCGCGGGGGCGATGAACCGCACGCGGGCGCCGAGCGTCGTGAGCAGCCACAGGTTCGAGCGCGCGACGCGCGAGTGGAGCACGTCGCCGACGATCGTCACCCGCACGCCGTCGAGGCCCTTCCCGCGCGAGGCGCTCCCGTGCAGGCGCCGACGGATCGTGAAGGCGTCGAGGAGCGCTTGCGTCGGGTGCTCGTGCGTCCCGTCGCCCGCGTTGACGACGCCCGCGTCGATCCAGCCGCTCGTCGCGAGGGTGTGCGGCGCGCCGGACGCCTGGTGCCGGACGACGACGCCGTCGGCGCCCATCGCCGCGAGCGTCTGCGCCGTGTCCTTGAGGGACTCGCCCTTCGAGACGCTCGAGCCTTTCGCGCTGAAATTGATGACATCCGCCGAGAGCCGCTTCGCGGCGACCTCGAAGCTCACGCGTGTCCGCGTCGAGTCCTCGAAGAAGAGATTGACGACGGTCCGGCCGCGCAGGGTCGGGAGCTTCTTGACCTCGCGACCCGAGACCGCGGCCATGTCCTCCGCGGTGTCCAGAAGCAGGAGGGCCTCGTCGCGGCTCACGCCGGCGGTCGAGAGCAAGTGCCGCATCATGCCTCGCCGCCCTCGACCGCGACCTCGTCGACGCCGTCGGTGTCCGACAGCCGCACGTTGATGCGCTCGCTGCGCGCGGTCGGGAGGTTCTTGCCGACGAAGTCGGGGCGAATCGGCAGCTCGCGGTGGCCTCGGTCGACGAGGACCGCGAGCCGCACCGCCCGGGGACGGCCGATGTCGCCGATCGCGTCGAGCGCCGCGCGGATCGTCCGACCGCTCATGAGCACGTCGTCGACGAGCACGACGGTCTTGCCGTCGATGCCGCTCGCGGGGATGTCGGTCGGCTTCGGCGCTCGGATGGGCCGCCTCGCGAGGTCGTCGCGGTACATCGTCACGTCGAGGGCGCCGCGCTGCACGAGCGGCGCCGTGTCGTCGATGCGCTCGATCGTGCGGGCGAGGCGCTCGGCGAGCTCGACGCCGCGTGTGGGGATCCCGAGGAGGACGAGGTCGGAGGAACCGCGGTTCGACTCGACGATCTCGTGCGCGATGCGCGTGATCGCTCGTTGGATATCGGGTGCCTGCAGCACGGTGCGCGCAGCCATCTCGACTCCCTTCTCCGCCTCTCCGGACGGGGTTAAAGGTCGTCTAGCTCCGTCGAGTATAGGGGCTCGCATCCCTCGGCGGGCGGTCAGGAGCGCGCGGGTAGCGTCGATGCATGGCCCGGATTCTCGCCGCCGTCGCGCCGTACGCGGGCCATGCGCTCCCGATGTCGGGCGTCGTCGCGGCGCTGCGCGATCGCGGTCACGAGGTCGTCGTGTACGCCGCCGATCCGTGGCGCTCGCGATTCGAGCGGATCGGCGCGAGCACGCTCGCGTGGGGCGCCGTGGCGCCGCCGGAGGTCCCGGCGACCGGAATGGACGACCTCCTCGATCGCGAGATCGAGCGAATCGCCGAGCCGCAGTCCCGGGAGCTCGCGGCCGCGCATGCGGAGCGGCCGTTCGACCTCGTCGTCGTCGACGTCATCGCGCTCGGCGCGGCGCGATTCGCACGCGCCGCGGGACTCCCGTGGGCGACCGTCTCGCCCATTCCGCTCGTGCTCGCCGGCCGACACGCGGAGGCGCTCTATTCGCCGTGGCTCGTCATCGGTGCGGGCGCGCGATCGCTCGAGACCCCTCGGCCGGGTCTCGATGACCGGTTCCGGCTCGTCGGCCGCCTCGCCCCTGCGGACGCGTTCGACGACGACGCGGCGACCCCGTCATGGTGGCCGGATGCCCGCCTCGCCGGTCTGCCGATCGTGCTCGTCACGCAAGGCACCGTGAGCACGGACCCGCGGGAGCTCATCGTCCCGGCGATCGAGGCGCTCGGGGGGCGCGCCCTGACGGTCCTCGCGACGACGTCCGGTGCGCGGCTGCCGTCCGGGCTAGCCGAGCCGCGGAACGTGTGGCTCGCCGACCGGATCCCCTTCGGGCGGGTCCTGCCGTTCGCGTCGGCCATGGTGACGAACGGCGGTTGGGGCGCGGCGCTCGAGGCGCTCGAGCACGGCGTCCCGCTCGTCGTCGCGGGCGCGGATCTCGACAAGCCGGAGGGCGCCGCTCGCGTCGCGCGCGCCGGCGCCGGTGTCGACCTCCGGACGGGCCGGCCGACCGCCGGTGCGATCGCGGCCGGCGTGCACTCGGTCCTCGCGATGCCGCGCTACCGCATTCGGGCTCGAGAGGTCGCCGAGGAGCTCCGCTCGCTCGGCGGTGCGGCGCGCGCGGCCGAGCTCGTCGAGGGGCTGCTCCCGCGGTGATCAGACGGTCGCGGCGGCCTCGGCGCGCGGCAGCTCTCGCGCTCGCCCGCCCCCGATGATGCGGTGCCGAACCGCCGCGGAGATCGAGTCGACCGCGACCGTGAGGACGATGACGACGAGCAGCTGAATGCCGATCTCGTCCCAGTTCCGGTCTTGGAAATTCGTCTTGAGCGCCGAGCCGATCCCGCCGGCGCCGATCGCGCCGAGGATCGCGCCCGCACGGATGTTGATCTCGAAGCGGTACAGCCAGAACGCGACGATCTCCGGCATCACTTGCGGCAGGACGCCCCAGCGCATCACCTGGAGCGGGCGGGCGCCCGTCGAGCGGACCGCCTCGATCGGCTGGGCGGGCATGCCCTCGATGACCTCGTAGCTGAGCTTGCCGAGCGACCCGATCGAGCCGATCCCGAGCGCGAGCGCGCCCGCGAGCGGACCGAGCCCGTACAGCGGCATGAAGAGGACGATCGCGAAGAGCACGTCGGGGATCGAGCGGAGCAGGTTGAGGATCTGCCTGAGCGGAATGACGACCCAGCGGGGCGCGGTGTTCGACGCTGCGAGGAATGCGAGCGGGAGCGAGAGCGCCGAGGCGATCAGCGTGCCGATCCAAGCCATCGCGATCGACTTGCCCATCTCGGCGAGGGCGTCGAGCCAGAACGCCGACCACGGCTCGGTGAAGGGGTTCTGGAAGAGGCCGCCGAGCATGAGGCCGCCGTACCGGACGATGCTCTCGGGCGCGGTCGCGATGCGGTCCCAATTCGGTTCGACGCCCCACGCGCACACGACGAAGAGCGCGATGAAGCCGACGTTGACGAGGACGGCCCAGCGCCTCGTCGGGCGCGTCGGGCGGCTGGCCGTGACGGCGCCGCTCATCGGCTGAGCCACCGACGGAGGAGCCAGGAGATCGTGTCGATCGCGATCACGAGCACGAGCGTCGCGAGGACGATCGTCGCGACGTTGTTGTAGTTGCCGTCCTTCGACTGGTTGCTGAGCGCCTGCCCGACGCCGCCTGCGGCGACGTAGCCGAGGACGACGGACGCGCGCACCGTGCTCTCGAAGTTGTAGAGCGCATACGACGCGAAGTTCGGCAGGATCGCGGGCACGACGGCGACCCGCGCCCGCTGGAACGCCGACCCGCCAGCCGCGTCGACCGATTCGAGCGGGCCGCGGTCGACCGCGTCGATCGTCTCGGCGGTGAGCTTCGCGACGATGCCGACGCCGAACGCGATCATCGCGAGCGTGCCGGCGAACGGCCCTTGCCCGACGATCGCGACGAAGAGCATCGCCCACACGACGTCCGGGAGCGAGCGGGTGACCGCGAGGACGCCCTTGACGAGCCGGTACACCCAGGTGACGCGGGTCGTCACCTTCGAGGCGAGCATCGCGAGCACGATCGCGATCGCGGTCGTGATGGTCGCCGACACGAACGAGATCGAGAACGTCACCCACAAGGGCTGGACGATGCGCGGGAAGTACTCCCAGTTCGGCGTCATGAAGGCCGCCATCGTCCGCAGCCAGTAGTCGACGTTCCGGATCGTCGGGACGAGCGAGAAGTCGATCGCCCAGCCGGCGAGGATCGTGATCGCCGCGACCGCCGCGATCGCGGCCCACGTCTTCCACGCGGTCCGCGGCTTCGGCGGCCGTCCGACGGCCGTCGTCACGCGATCCGCTCCGCGCGGTCCCCCGGGAGGATGTCCTCGGCGGTGAGCGAACGGCCGTAGATCTGCTCGAAGACCTCGTCGGTCGCCTCAGCGCCGGTCCCGTCGAAGACGATCTCACCGGCGCGCATGCCGATGATGCGGTCGCCGTAGGTCCGTGCGAGGTCGAGGAAGTGGAGATTGACGAGCGTCGTGATCCCGAGCTCGCGGTTGATGCGCTGGAGATCGCGCATCACGAGGTTGGCGGTCGGCGGGTCGAGCGACGCGACGGGCTCGTCCGCGAGGAGCACGGACGGCTCCTGCGCGAGCACGCGGGCGATGGCCACGCGCTGCTGCTGACCGCCGGAGAGCTGTGAGGCCCGGACGTACGCCTTCTCGACGATCCCGACGCGTTCGAGCGCGCGGAACGCGATCTCGGTGTCGCTCGCCTTCGCGACGCCGAGCAGCGAGCGCCAGAAGCCCATCCTCGAGAGCCGGCCGATGAGGACGTTGTTGAGGACGCTCGTGCGGAGGACGAGGTTGAACGACTGGAAGATCATGCCCACCCGCGAGCGCAGCTCGCGCAGCACGCGGCCCTTCGCTCCCCGAAGCTCGGTCCCGTCGACGAGGAGGGAGCCGGCGGAGATCGGCACGAGCCCGTTGATCGCCCGGATGAGCGTCGACTTGCCGGCTCCGGAGAGGCCGACGACGACGACGAACTGGCCCTTCGGGATCTCGAGGTCGATGTCGCGCAGCGCCACGGTGCCGTTCGGATACCGGACGGTGACGCCCTTGAACTCGATCATGCGTCGATTCTCGCAAGCCGCACGGGCCCGAGGCGGTCGACCCGTCCTCGGACCCGTGCGCGAGCGCGGATCAGTTGAAGTTCTCGCCGACCTGACGGACGACGTCGAGCGCCTCGAGGTCGGCCTCGTCGAAGCCGTCGACCTCGTACGCGTCGTAGAACGCGGTCTTCGCCGGCTCGATGTCGATCGCCTCGATGAACGCCTGCTTGATGCGCTCCGTGAGCTCCGGCGAGAGCGCGGTCGAGACGACGACACCGTCGTTCGGGATCGGCGTCGACCATGCGAACACGACGAGCTCCGCGACCGCGGGGTCCTCCGGGAGCGCCTGGATGCGCGCGTCGTCGTAGCTCGTGCCGACCGTCGCCTCGCCGCGCGCGACCGCGAGCACCGACGCCGGGTGGCCGCCGGCGAACGTCGCCGCCGTGAGGTCCTCCGGCGCGTCGATCACGCCGAGGAGCTGGAGCTGCGTCGCCGGGAACTTGTAGCCGGACGTGCTGCCGGAGTCGACGAACGAGATCGGGGTGTCGGGCGTGATCTTCGCGAGCGCCTCGCCGCCGACCTCGTCGCCGTACTCGGCTTCGTCGACGCCGTTGCAGAACAGCAGGCCGTCCTTCTCGACGACCTCCGTGAGGCAGTACGTGTCCGGGTCGTTCGTGAACCACTGCGTGACGTAGCTCCGCGAGCCCTCGCGAGTGACCTGGAGGATCGGGGTCGCCACGCCCTGGTCGAGCGACTGGACCGTGACGGCCGGCGCCGTCATCGCGATGTCGGCCTGGCCGGCGCCGAGCGCGGTCACGACCGCGGCGTAGTCGTCCGGGACCGAGACCTCGACCGGGATCCCGAGGATCTCGGAGAGCACGGACGCGATGTCCTCGCCTTGCGCCTGCAGGTCGGACTTCTCGTCCGAGGGCGTCATGAGCAGGACGAGCGTCTCCGGGTCGGCGGCCGCGCTCGCGCTGCCGGACGGCGACGGCGACGAGCTCGAGCAGCCGGCGAGCGCGAGGCCCGCTGCCGCGACCGCGGCGAGCGCGACGAATGTCTTCTTCAAGATTCCTCCTGATGCTGTGATCCCGTGCAGGGCTTCCGCATTCACCGTACGCGGACCCACCGGGCTCGACGGGCCGGGTAACGCCCCGGTCGCCAAACGTTTACCAAGTCGAAACCGTCGCCCATGCCGCGACCGCCGGCGCGAGCTCGTCCGGCGTCCGCGCTCGAGCGGTCGGCTCGCCGTCGCCGAAGTCCGCGGTGTCGATGAGGAACGTCGACGCGCCGCGGGCGTGCGCCTCGGCGTGATCATTCGCCCAGATGTCGCCGATCGTCGCGAGCGCGTGCGGGTCGACCCTGCGCGAGACCCCGAGCGCGTCGAGCGCCTCCGCCATGCGCTCCGGCTTGCCGGCGGACGGCACGACGTCGTGGAAGACATCCCGGATGCCGAGCGCCGCGAGCACGCGGGCGACCGCGGGCGCCGGCGAGTTCGTGACGAGGACGCGTCGCGCGGCTGCGGCGCGAAGCGCGTCGACGAGGCGTTCGGGCGCCCGGATCTCGCCGAGCCACTCGTCGATCGCGGTGCGGCTCGCCGCGAACGCGGCCTCGCGCGCCTCCGGTCCGACACCGAGTGCGGATGCGATCCGCGCGCCCGCCTGATAGCCGTCGCGCGCACCGGGGACCGCGGTCGCATCGCCGGCGAGGAACGCCTCGAGCGCCGCATGCGCGCGCGCCCGAGTCGTCGGCTCGAGATGGGCGAATGCGCGGCTCGCGAAGGCGAGGACGGGCGCGTCCCCGAGGCAGACCGTGCCGTCGAGGTCGACGACGATGAGCGGCGGTTCGTTCACGAGCGCGAGGCGGCGACGCGGCCGAGCACGCCGTTGATGAACCGCGCGGAGTCCTCGGTCGCGTAGATGCCGGCCGCGTCGACGGCTTCGGCGATCGCGACGGCGTCGGGGACATCGGGGTTGTACAGGATCTCCCACACGCCGATCCGCAGGAGGGCGCGGTCGACCGCGGGCATTCGGGCGATCGGCCAGTCCTGCGCGAAGGTCGCGATCGTCTCGTCGATCTCCTCCGCGTGCTCGATGACGCCGCGCACGATGTCGGCCGCGTAGGCCCACGAGGCGGAGCGCTCCGGCTCGCCCGCGGCCCTTCGCGACTCCTCCGCGAGCGCGTCCGGGAGGGGTCGCCCTCGAACGTCTGCGGAGAAGATGACGTCGAGCGCGCGCTTGCGCGCCTTCGTCCTCGCGCTCATCGGGCCACCGCGGTGGCGTCAGTCATTGACGCGGCCGAGGAACTCGCCCGTGCGCGTGTCCACCTTGACCTTCGTGTTCGACTCGAGGTACAGCGGCACCTGGATCTCGTAGCCGGTCTCGAGCGTCGCGGGCTTCGTCCCGGCGCTCGAGCGGTCGCCCTGCAGCCCCGGGTCGGTGTGCGTGACGGTGAGGACGACCGATGCGGGAAGCTCGACGTAGAGCGGGTCGCCGTCGTGGACGGCGATCATGACGGTCTGGTTCTCGAGCATGAAGTTCGCCGCGTCCCCGACGACGGACTCGGGGACAGTGATCTGGTCGTACGTCGCGGCGTCCATGAAGACGTAGCCGTCGCCGTCGTGGTAGAGGTACTGGTAGTCGCGCCGGTCGACGGTCGCGAAGTCGATCTTCGTGCCCGCGTTGAACGTCCGGTCGACGACCTTGCCGCTCACGACGTTCTTCAGGGTCGTGCGGACGAACGCACCGCCCTTGCCGGGCTTGACGTGCTGGAAGTCGGTCACGTTCCAGAGCTGGCCGTCGAGGTCGAGGACGCTGCCCTTCTTGATGTCGTTCGTCGTTGCCATGCTGCCTTCTCGTTCGTCTCGGTGCGAAACCCGGACGAGTCTAGTCGCTGCCCGCTCGCCTAGCCGCCGAGGACGGCCTCGAGCGCGAGGCGGTAGGAGCCGAAGCCGAATCCGGCGATGACACCCGTGGCGACGCCCGAGATCGTGCTCACGTGGCGGAAGCGCTCGCGAGAGTGGGGGTTCGAGATGTGGACCTCGACGAGCGGGACCCCCGCCTGCGTGACGAGCGCGGCGGCGTCCCGAAGCGCGTAGCTGTAGTGCGTGAACGCCGCGGGATTGAGGATGACGGGTGTCCGGGCGTCCACGGCCTCGTGGAGCCAGCGGACGAGTTCGGCCTCGTCGTCGGTCTGCCGGAGGTCGATCTCGGCGCGATCCCCCGCGCGCTCGACGAGCTCGGCGCGAAGGTCGTCGAGATTCGCCGTCCCGTAGACCTCTGGCTCGCGACTGCCGAGGCGGCCGAGGTTGGGACCGTTGAGGACGAGAATGCGGGTCGCGCTCACGGGGTCGAGCCTAGTGACCCGCTCGCGAGGCGCGAGTAGGAGTCGAAGCGCCGGCAGTCCAAGCGCACGGGAATTCACTTCGAGTAATGGTTGAACGTCCTGCGGAAATGGCCCGGATTTCGGCGGGGAATGTCGGTGGCGAGGATTTGAATGAGGATGTGCGAACCGCATTCCTCGAATTCGGCGAGGCGGAGGTGGCTGCCGCGTTCGGGGCCGCGCTCGACGAGCTCTCGGCGATCGAGCTCGAGGTCGATCGCCTGCAGGCGCGCCGTGCCCGGGCGCTCGAGGTCGCCCGCGCGCTGGGACGCCGCCTTCACGTCGTGCCCGATGAGCGGACCGCGAAAGCCGCCGAATTCACGCACCGATCGGTGCGTGCGGAAATCGCCCTGGCGATTCGCGCGAGCGAATACGCGACGGATTGCCTGCTCGAGGAATCCGCCGCGCTCGTCGACGACGTCCCCGCGGCGCTCGGCGCGGTCGAAACAGGTGCCGTGACGTATCGGGCGGCACGGGAGATCGCCGCGCATGCGCGGACGCTCCCCGAGGAGTGCCGACGCGCATTCGGCGATGCCGCGCTCGAGCTCGCGGCCTGGACCGCGCCGAGCCGGCTTCGTGCAGGACGACGAGGACGGCATGTCGTGGCTCACCGCGTACGTTCCGTCGGTCGAGGCGCACGCGGTCTTCCACCGGCTTACCGACGTCGCGCGCGCGATCGACGATCCGACTCGGGCGGGCGCCGCCGACGTCGAACCGATCCGCGAGGACCCGCGGACGCTAGACCAGCGCCGCGCGGACCTGCTCGTCGACTTCCTCGCTGGCGATTGGATCGCGGACGGCGAGAACCCCGCGGCGGCCGCCGAGCGCGTCGAGCGGCGGGCGGGGCGGGGGCTCGACCTCGGCCGCTTCGCCGGGATCCGGCCGACGGTCGTCGTCACGGTGCCCGTGCAGGCTCTCCTTGACACCCCCGACGCGGAACGCACGCTCGGGAGCGCCGACCCGCCGATGCTCGACGGGGTCGTCCCGATCGACCCCGCCACCGCACGGGCGCTCACCGCGAACGCGCCGACGCTCTACCGGCTCCTGACCGACCCGCACACGGGCGCTCGTCTCGACCTGTCGCGCAGGAGCTACGCGCCGAGCACCGACCTGCGGCTCTGGCTCCGCTTGCGCGACGAGACGTGCCGCTTCCCCGGCTGCGGACGGCTCGCGAAGGGCTGCGACATCGACCACACGATCGACTGGCAGTACGGTGGCGCGACGCGCCCGGACAACCTCGCACACCTGTGCCGCGGTCACCACACGCTCAAGCACGAGACCGCCTGCCAGCCGCGCCAGCACGCCGACGGCACGATCACGTGGCGCTCTCCGAGCGGCCGCGTCCACGCGACGCGGCCCGCCCGGTCGAGCCCTACTTGAGGATCGGGATCTGCAGCGGGTACCGGTACGGCTCGCCGCGCGACGCCTTCACCGCGCCGATAATCGCGAGCACGATCTGAAGGATCGCTGCCGCGAGCCAGAGGATCACGGCGAGCGGGATGAGGATGATCGTGAAGAAGCAGATCCAGCCGACGATCATCGCGATCCACACGGTGACGTTGAAATTGAACGAGGACGCGGCGGCCGTGCGGATCACCGGGCCCCGGTCCTTGAACACGAGCCACATGATGAGCGGCCCGAGCCAGCTGAGCCAGCCGACGGAGATGACCATCGCGATGATCGGCGAAAGGTGCGTGAGGATCGCGAGCGTGCGCTCGCTCGAGTCGGCGGGGGCCGGTGCGGCAGTCGTCATTCCGATACCTCCTGATATGCGGCGAAGAGCAGCTGCTCCTCGGGTCCGTTGAGTGTCGTGGGTCGTCCGATGTCGTCGAGGACGATGAATCGGAGCATCCCACCTCGGGTCTTCTTGTCGCGCTGCATCGTCGCGAGCAGCATCGGCCAGCGATTCGCAGGGTACCGGATCGGCAGGCCGAGCGACTCGAGGATCCGGCGATGCCGGTCGACGACCTCGTCGGAGAGACCGCGAGTGAGCCGGGAGAGCTCGGCGGCGAAGACCATCCCGATCGAGATCGCGGCGCCGTGCCGCCAGCGGTAGCGCTCCGCGTGCTCGATCGCGTGGCCGAGCGTGTGGCCGTAGTTGAGGATCTCGCGGAGGCCCTGCTCGGTGAAGTCCTCACCGACGACGCGCGCCTTCATCGCGATCGCCCGCTCGACGCACTCCCGGAACTCCTCCGTCGCCGGATCCGTCGCGCGCTCGGGCTCGGCCTCGACGAGGTCGAGGATCCGCGCGTCGTCGATGAATCCGGCCTTGACGACCTCCGCGAAGCCGGCGAGGAGCTCGTTGCGCGGCAGAGTCTGAAGGAGATCGAGATCGCACAAGACCGCCTTCGGCGCCCAGAACGCGCCGACGAGATTCTTGCCCTCCGCGGTGTTGATGCCGGTCTTCCCGCCCACGGCGGCGTCGACCATCGCGAGGACCGTCGTGGGGATCTGCACGACCGCCACGCCGCGCAGCCACGTCGCCGCGACGAAGCCCGCCAGGTCCGTCGCGGCGCCCCCGCCGAAGCCGATGACGGCGTCCGAGCGCGTGAAGTCCGCCTGGCCCAGGATCTGCCAGCAGAACGCGGCGACCTCGACGCGCTTCGCGGCCTCGGCATCCGGCACCTCGGCGAGGAGGACCTCGAACTGCGGCGAGAGCGACTCGCGCAGCGCCTCGGCGCGAGCCCCCATCGACGGCTGATGAATGACGAGGACCTTCCGGACCTTCGGACCGAGCGCATCGGGGACGCGGTCGAGGAGGTCGCGCCCGACGACGACGTCGTAGCCGGGGGCCCCGCTCACGTGGATCACCGTCGGCGCAGCCACTCGTGCACCTCCTTCGCGACGTCGTCCATGGGGCGGAACGACGTGTCGATCGTCAACGTCGCGAGCCGGTCGTAGAGGGGCTTGCGCGCCTCGACGAGCGCGACCCACGCGTCGACGCCGTCCGCGAGCAGCGGGCGCCTCCCGTCGGTGATGCGCTCGGCGACCGCCTCCGGCGTCGTCGTGAGCTGGACGACCGGCGCGCCGAGCGATTCGAGGTCCGCTTGCGTCTGCACGTCGAGGACCGCGCCGCCCCCGAGCGACACGACGGCGTCCTCGCGCAGCGCCTCGGCGACGACGTCGCGCTCGATGCGGCGGAAGTGCGGCTCGCCGTGGGTCGCGAAGAGGTCGGGAATCGGTCCGTGCTCCGCGGCGATGCGCTTGTCGGTGTCGATGAACGGCGCGCCCATCAGCCGCGCGACGCGCTTGCCCGTGCGGGTCTTTCCGGCGCCCGGCGCGCCGATGAACACCACGAGCGCGCTCATCGCGCGCCGTCGTCGCGCGCCGTGCGGAGCGCTTCGGGAATCGCATCGAGGTACGCCTCGAGGTTCCGCTTCGTCTCGCCGATCGAGTCCCCGCCGAACTTCTCGAGCACCGCATTCGCGAGCACGAGCGCCGTCATCGCCTCCGCGACGACCCCGGCCGCGGGGACGGCGCACACGTCGGAGCGCTGGTGGTGCGCCTGCGCCGCCTCGCCCGTCGCGACGTCGACCGTGCGGAGGGCGCGAGGCACGGTCGAGATCGGCTTCATCGCCGCTCGGACGCGGAGGACCGCCCCCGTCGTCATGCCGCCCTCCGTGCCGCCGGCACGGTCCGTCAGCCGAGCGATGCCGTCGCCCGTGTCGATGAGCTCGTCGTGCGCGGCCGAACCGGGCCGGGCGGCGGTCTCGAACCCGTCGCCGACCTCGACGCCCTTGACGGCCTGGATGCTCATGAGCGCGGCGGCGAGCTGCGCGTCGATCCGCCGGTCCCACTGCACGTACGAGCCGAGGCCCGGCGGGAGCCCGTACGCGAGGACCTCGACGACGCCCCCGAGCGTGTCGCCCTCGTCGTGCGCGCGGTCGATGCGCTCGACCATCGCAGCGGACGTCGCAGGGTCGATGCAGCGCAGTGGGTCCGCGTCGAGCGCCGCCACGTCGGCCGGGACGGGCCGGCGCACGTCGTCGGGCACCCGGACCGTCTCGATCGCGAGCGTGTGGCTCACGAGCGAGACGCCGAGCTCGCGGAGGAAGGCGCGCGCGACCGCGCCGAGCGCCACTCGGGCCGCCGTCTCCCGAGCGCTCGCGCGCTCGAGGACGTTCCGCGCCTCGGGGAAGTCGTACTTCTGCATCCCGACGAGATCGGCGTGCCCCGGCCGCGGTCGTGTGAGCGGCGCGCCGCGGCCCTTCGGGAGGGACTCGGGGTCGACCGGGGTCGCGCTCATGACGTCGACCCAGCGCGGCCATTCGGTGTTGCCGATCCGGAGCGCGACGGGCGCGCCCGTCGTCGCCCCGAAGCGGATGCCGCCGCTGATCGACAGCTCGTCCTGCTCGAACTTCTGCCGGGCGCCCCGCCCGTAGCCGAGCGTCCGGCGCTTCAGGTCGGCCTGGATGTCCTCGGGAAGGATCGGCACCCCGGCCGGCACGCCCTCGAGGATCGCGAGCAGCTCGGGGCCGTGCGACTCCCCCGCCGTCAGCCAGCGCAGCATGACCTCAATCCTTCCATGCGACGGCGCGCCGCATCGCCTCGAGCACGACGTCCTCGCGCGGCAGGGCGATCGACGCGGTGCCGAACAGGAACAGCCGCACTTGCGCGACCGCCTGGTGCACGAGCATCTCGAGACCCGACACGACCGCGCCGCCGACGTCGAGCCACGAGGCGGCGAGGCGGCTCGGCCACGGGTCGTAGACGACGTCGAGCAGCGGCACGGCGCGTCGCGTCGCCTCCGGGAACTCGAGCGCCCCCGCCGCGCCTCCCGGGACCGTGTTGACGATCGCGCTCGCCGCTGCCGCGACCTCGAGGTCGCCCCACTCGCGCGGTTCGATCCGCACGCCGACCGCCGCTGCGAGGGGCTCGAGCTCCTCGATCTGCTCGCGGCGTCGAGCGGATACGGCGACGGTCCTCGCCCCGAGGACCGAGAGCGCGGCGATGACCGACGCGGCTGTCGCGCCCGCGCCGAGGACGAGGGCCGTGTCGAGACGACCGACGCCCGCGCTCCGGAGCGCCTCCGACACGCCGTGCACGTCGGTGTTGTGGCCGCTCATCCCGGCGTCGGTGATGACGACCGTGTTGACCGCGCCCGTGGCGCGCGCGAGCTCCGACGCCGCGTCGACGAGCTCGAGCGCCTCCGGCTTGAGCGGCATCGTGAGCGACAGACCCCGCCACGAGTCATCGAGGCCGCCCACGAAGTCGCGGAGCCCGCCCTCGCCGACCTCGTGCCGTCCGTACGCCCAGTCGAGCCCGAGCACGCGGTACGCGGCCGTGTGGATCTCGGGCGACCTCGAATGCGCGATCGGCTGTCCGAGGACGGCGAGTCGCGTGCGCTTCGGCTCCGGTGCGCTCATTCGCAGTAGGCGGCGTTCTCGTCGCTCGCCTCGCACCACTCCCAGAGCCGCTGGACGGCCGCCTCGTGCTCCTCGACCGTCGTCGAGAACGCGGTCTCCCCCGTCGCGAGGTTGACGGCCGCGAAGAACATCCAGTCGCCTTCCGCGGGGTGCAGGACGGCATTGATCGCGGCCTCGCTCGGCGCACCGACGGGTCCGATCGGCAGTCCCGGGTTCGCGTACGTGTTGTACGGGTTGCTCGCGTCCGCCCGCTGCTCCGGGGTCGTCCAGACACTGTGGTAGTTGCCGACGCCGTACGTCACCGTCGCGTCCGACTCCAGGTGCCAGCCCTGGTCGAGGCGGTTCTGGAAGACGCGCGCGACCTTCTCCATGTCGCCCGGGGTCGGTCCGCTCTCACGCTGCACGATCGACGCCTTCGTGAGGATCTCGTGCCGCAGCTCGGGCGGGACGCCGAGCGCATCGAGCCGCGCGATCATCTCGCCGATGACGCGCTGCATGAGCGACGCGGCGGTCTCGCTGCCGTCGAGGTCGTACGTCGCCGGGAAGAGGTAGCCCTCGACGTTCCCGGTCGGCGTGCTGAGCCCGAATGCGCCGGGGTCGTTGGCGAGCGCCTGGAACTCCTCGATCGGGATCCCGGTCGTCGACGCCATGATCTCGAGGATGTCCGGGAGGACGGCGCCCTCCGGCAGGTACAGGCTGCTCGTCACGCGAGTCGCGGGGTCGAGGAGCGCCTCGAGCGCGGCTTGCGCGCTCATCTGCTGCTGGAGCGCGTAGTTCCCGGGCTGGAACGCGGGTTCCGGGTCCAGCGTGAGCAGGAGGTCGTAGAACGCGTCGAAGGTCATCGTGACGCCCTCGCGGTGGAGCGTCGCGGCGATGTCGGCGCCCGTGTCACCGGGGCGGATCGTGACGATGGCTTCGACGCCGTTGCCCGTGCCCTCGTAGTCGTTCGGCAGCTCGATGCCGAGCACCTCGCGGATCTGCTCCTCGTAGTTCGACCACGCCCACCACGCCGCGGCGCCGAGACCGCCGAGGATCACGACGAGCGGGATGAACCACGCGAGCCATCGGAGCGAGCGGCGCCGGCGCGGCGGGACGGGCGCCCCCGGCCCGCCGCCGCGAAGCCCCGACCCGCCGCGCGCGGTGCCCGGGGGAAGGAGCGGGAGCGGGAAGCCCGCCGTGTCGAGCCGCGGCTGGACGAGCGTGGGCGGATCGGCGGGACCGTCGTACGAGACGGGGATCGCCGGGATTCTCGTCGGGGCGGACGTCGCAGCGCGGGGCGACACGGGCTCGGCGACCGATCCGCCGACGAACGGGTCGTCGATGGGGCCGGTCGCAGGCGGCGGGACGCTCGCGAACGGGAGCCCGCCCGCGACGCCCTCGCTCGGCGGGAAGACGGGAGGCCGCTCCGGCTCGACCGGGGCGTGCTGCGACGTCGGCGCCGGGGGCGGCGTCCCCGCCGGCTGCGTCTCGGCGGGCTGCGCGGGGACGGGCGCTTCGGCGCCGTCCTGCCGGCGCATGCGCTCACGCAGTTCGCGGCGCGTGAGCGGCGGCGCGACGACGGGCGCGGGCTGCGTCTCCGAGGGCCGGGTCGGCGCCGCGGGCGCCGGAGCGGACTCGACCGGCTGGACCGGCTCCGCCGGGGGTGCCGGCTGCTCCCGCGTCCTGCGCTCCCCGGCGTCGTCGCCCTCCGAGAGCGGCGCGAACAGGTCCTCCCAGCCGCCGTCCTTCTCCATGCATCCCCTGTCGTCAGGCCATGGTCGAGAGATCCCTGCCAGGCCGCGCCCCACCGCGGCGCTCCATGTCGAGCGCGTGCTCAAGCATGATAGCCGCGGCGGCCTGGTCGATCCGGGAGCGCGAGCGCTTCGCGTCGCTCCCGGCCTCCCGCAGACGCGACGCGGCCGAGACCGTCGTCAGCCGTTCGTCGATCAGGCGCACGAGGCCCGGGAGGACCGCGTCGAGACGCGCCGCGAACGAGAGCGCGTCCTCCGTCGACGCCGTCACGCGGCCCGAGAGCGCCGCGGGGACCCCGACGTAGACGTCGATCGCCGCGTGCTCCTCCGCGAGGCTCCGAATGCGCGCGACGTCGCCCTCGCCCCGCGGGACGGTCTCGAGCGGCGAGGCGAGCATGCCGAGCGCGTCGCTTCTCGCCACGCCGATCCGGACCGTCCCGACGTCGACGGCGAGCCTCACACCGAGCCGCACGACCGCCTCACGCGGCGAGAAGCGCCGTGATCGACGCGAGCGCGGCGGGGATCGCGGAGGCGTCGCTCCCGCCGCCTTGCGCGAGGTCGTCCTTGCCGCCGCCGCCGCCGCCGAGCACCGCCGCCGCCGCCTTCGCGAGCGGCCCCGCCTTCGCACCGGCGTCGCGCGCCGCCGCGTTCGTCGCGACGATGACGCTCGGCTTGCCGCCCGTGATGCCCGCGAGTGCGACGACGGCGGCGTCCGCGCCGAGCCGCTCGCGCACCGAGGTCGCGAGCGTCCGCAGATCGTCGGCGGAGCCGACCTCGCCGACCGACTCGGCGACGAGCCGCACCGAGCCCGCGGACCTCACCGAGGCGGCGAGGTCGGGCACGCGCTGCGCGAGCGCCTTCGCCTCGAACTGCGCGATGCGGCGCTCGGCCGCCTTCAGGTTCGCGGCGAGCTCGGAGACGCGTTCGACGATCTGCTCGCGCGGCGCCTTGAGCTCGCCGGAGAGACTCGCGACGATCTCGCGGAATGCGCGGAGGTCGCTCAGCGCGTCGCGGCCGACGAGGGCCTCGACGCGACGCGCGGAGGATCCGACGGACGACTCCGAGGTGAGGTTGATGAGGCCGACCTCCGAGGAGCGGGCGACGTGCGTGCCGGCGCACAGCTCGAGCGACCAGTTCCCCTCGCCGATCCGCACGACGCGCACCGTCTCGCCGTACTTCTCGCCGAAGAGCGCCATCGCCCCCTCGCGGCGGGCGTCTTCGAGCGGCATGATGCGCGTCGTCACGTCGAGGTCGTCGTAGATCGCCCGGTTCGCGACGTCCTCGATCTCCGAGCGCGTCGCGGGCGAGAGCGCCTGCGTCCAGGAGAAGTCGAGACGGAGGTAGCCGGACTTGTTGTACGAGCCGGCCTGCTGGGCCTCCGGACCCAGGATCTGACGCAGCGCGGCATGGACGAGGTGCGTCGCGGAGTGCGCGCGATTCGCCCCCCGCCGGTACTGCTCGTCGACGATCGTCGTGGCGGCGTCGCCGACCGCAACCTCGCCGCTGCGGACGACGACGGTGTGGGAGACGAGGCCCTTGACGGGCCGCTGCACGTCGATGACGTCGAGTTCGTACCCGGGCCCGACGATCGTGCCCGCGTCCGCGTCCTGGCCGCCGGCCTCCGCGTAGAGCGACGTCTCCGCGAGGATCACCTCGACCGTCTGTCCGGCGGTCGCGCTCCGGACCGCGGCGCCGTCGGCGATGATGCCGAGCACGTGGGACTCGGTCACGAGGTACTCGTACCCCGTGAACGCCGTCTCGCCGAGGGCGCGGAACTCGCTGTACACCGAGAGGTCGGCGAGCCGGCGCTTCTTCGACTTCGCGTCCGCCTTCGCGGTCTGCCGCTGCCGGTCCATGAGCGCGTCGAAGCCCGCGCGGTCGATCGAGAGCCCGGCCTCCTCCGCGATCTCGAGCGTCAGGTCGATCGGGAAGCCGTACGTGTCGTGGAGGAGGAACGCCGTGTCGCTCGGGAGCTGCGCGGCGCCCGACGACTTCGTCCGCTCGATCGCGGTGTCGAGGATCGTCGTGCCGCTCGTCAGCGTCCGGAGGAAGGCCTCCTCCTCGGCGAGCGCGAGTCGCGCGATCCGGTCGTAGCCGGTCTCGACCTCCGGGTAGGCGGCCTTCATCGCGTCGCGGGACGCCGCGAAGAGCTCGCCGAACACGGGCTCCTGGACGCCGAGGAGGCGCATCGCGCGGATCGAGCGCCGCAGGAGGCGCCGGAGGATGTAGCCGCCGCCCTCATTGCCCGGCACGACGCCGTCGGACATGAGCATGAGGCCGCTGCGGACGTGGTCGGCGATGACGCGGAACCGCACGTCGTCCTCGTGCGAGGCGCCGTATCGTCGGCCCGCGAGCTCGGCGGCGCGGTCGATGACGGGGCGCACCTGGTCGATCTCGTACATGTTCTCGACGCCCTGCTTGATGAAGGCGACGCGTTCGAGCCCCATGCCGGTGTCGATGTTCTTCTTTGGGAGCTCCCCGACGACCCGGAAGTCGGTCTTGGACTTCACATCGTCGACGGCGTACTGCATGAAGACGAGGTTCCAGATCTCGAGAAAGCGCTCGTCGTCGACCGCCGGCCCGCCCTCGCGGCCGTATGCGGGGCCGCGATCGAAGTAGATCTCCGAGCACGGGCCGGCCGGGCCGGGCTTGCCGGTCGACCAGTAGTTGTCCGCCTTGCCCATGCGCTGGATGCGCTCCTCGGGGAGGCCCGCGACGCGCTTCCAGAGGTCGATCGCCTCGTCGTCGTCCTCGTAGACCGTCACCCACAGGTCGCGCTCGGCGAACCCGAGTCCGCCGTCCGACTCCGGGGTCGTGAGGAGCTCCCACGCGTAGCCGATCGCGCCTTCCTTGAAGTAGTCGCCGAACGAGAAGTTCCCGTTCATCTGGAAGAACGTCCCGTGGCGCGCGGTCTTGCCGACCTCCTCGATGTCGTTCGTCCTGATGCACTTCTGGACGCTCGTCGCGCGGGGGAACGGCGCGGGGACGACGCCTGTGAGGTACGGGATGAACGGCACCATTCCGGCGATCGTGAACATCACCGTCGGGTCGTCGGAGACGAGCGACGCGGACGGCACGACGGTATGACCGCGGTCGCCGAAGAAGGTCAGCCAGCGGTCCTTGATGTCGGCTGTTCGCATTACTTGGCGCGCTTGGCGAGGTCTGCGATGACCTCCTCCGCCTCCGCAACGGCGGCGCGCAGCTCGGCCTCGCGGGCCTTGTAGCCCTCGACGACCGCGTTTCCGAACTCCTTGGCCTTCGCGTCGACCTCGTCGAAGAACCGCTTGCCCGACTCGGTGCGGGACACCTGGTGCGCGACCACGAAGCCGACGGCGGCGCCGAGGGTGATGAGGCCGAGAGCCTTCAGTACGTTCATCGCTGACTCCTTGAGATCGGTGCGATACGACGCCCCAAGCCTACTGCCGCCCCTCGGAGTCCACTGAGCCGCTTGCGCAACAGCGCGCGAGCGTCTATCGGCGCCGCCTCAGGAGTTCCCGCAAGCCGAGCATCCGCTCGTACTCGAGCGCGCCGCGGCGGAATGCGCGGGCGGCGAGCGCGAGCATGAGGGCGGCCGCGACCGCGAGCACCGCGATGACGACGACGCCCTCCCACAGGTCGAGCGACCCGACGGCGTTGCGCAGCAAGGCCGTCGTCCCGGCCGTGAACGGGAAGAACGTCAGGGCCTGCACGATCGGCGAATCCGGCTGCGACACGATGAGCGCCGCGGCGTAGAGCGGGGCGAGCGGGAGCATGATCGCGATGAACGTGAACCCGCCGGCGTCCTTCGCGCTGGGAGCCGCGGCGCCGACGGCTGCGAGCGAGGCGATGTAGAGCGCGATCCCGGCGAGCAGGATGAGGACGCCGAGCGTCACGAGCTGCGGGTCGAACACGATGCTCGAGAGGTCGAGCTCGCCGAGCCGGAGCTGGTCGCGCAAGAGCAGCCACCCGAGGACGACGGGCGCGAGGATGACGCCCACCTGCACGAGGCCGACGATGCCGAGCGCGACGAGCTTCGCCGCGATGACGGCGTTGGGCCGAGCGCTCGTGAGGAGGATCTCGGCGACGCGGTTCTCCTTCTCCTCCGTCGTGGCGATGAGCACGGGGTTCCCGAGCAGCACGACGGCGAGGAACAGCAGCGCGAGGAGGACGATCCCGACCGGCATCGCCGCGAGCACGTTGGAGACCGACCCGTCGGGCAGGTAGGTCACGGCGTCGACCCGCGTGCCGCCCTGGATGATCGAGACGAGCTCGTCCGATCCGATCTCCGCCCGGACGCTCTCGGTCAGGACAGCGGAGGCGACGGCGCCGTAGCGGCCGTCGTCGAACGCGTTGACGTGCCGTCCGGCGACCTCGATCGCCTCGGTGGCCGGGTCGGCGGGGTAGTGGAAGAACGCCTCCGCGCTCCCCGATCGGACCGCCTCGACGCCCGCTTCGGGCGAGTCGATCGGCGTGCCGCCCGCCCCGCTCGCCACGCTCGCGTCGACGAGCCCCGATTCGTCGACGTAGAGGAACGCGAACCGCGAGTCGCCGAGCTGCGCCTCGGCGTCCTGCGCCGACTGCGAACCGAGGAACTGGATGAGCCCGATGACGATGATGAGGACGGGCACGGCGAGCGCGCCGATCCAGAAGGCGCGCTTCTTGAGCGTGCGCGTGACCTCGAACTCGAGGACGGTGCGGAACGTGCTCACGCGACCTCCCCGAACTCCCCGACGGCGGGCGCCCCGTACACGTCGAGGAAGACGTCGTTGAGCGACTTCCCGCCGAACTCGGCCCGGACATCCGCGACGCGTCCATACGCGCGCGCGCGACCGTCCTTGAGCAGGAGGATCCGGTCGGCGAGGCGCTCGACCTGGCCCATGTCGTGGCTGACGAGGATGAGCGTCGTCCCCTTCGCCTGCTGCTTCGCGACGATGTCCATGAGGATGCGCTGATTGACCGGGTCGAAGCCCTTCGTGGGCTCGTCGAGGATGAGCAGCTCCGGGTCGTCCATGATCGTCACCCCGAGCTGGACCTTCTGCTGCTGACCCCCCGAGAGCTTGCCGAGGGCGAGCTTCGCCTTCTCGGCGAGGTCCATTCGCTCGAGCCACTCGTGCGACCACCTCGCGGCGGCCTCCCGCGACAGGCCCTTGAGGCGGCCGAAGTACACCATGACGTCGATGACGGGCTCGCGCTTGTAGAGGCCGCGCTCCTCGGGCAGGTAGCCGACGCGAACGCCGCCGGGTCGGTAGCGCGACCCCGCGATCGTGAGCCGGCCCTCGGACGGCTCGATGAGGCCGAGGAGCGCGCGCAGCGTCGTCGTCTTGCCGGAGCCGTTCGATCCGAGCAGACCGAACGTCTCGCCGCGCGCGACATCGAATTCGAGCCGATCGATGACCGTCCGGCCGCCGAACGCCTGCCGGTATCCCCTCACCTCGACGAGTGCAGTCACCGGTCCAGTCTTGCATCCTCCAGGAACGCGGAAGGGCCCCGCCGGTCGGCGGGGCCCTTCGCTGCGGCGCGGAGCTAGCGAGCCGCGTAGTACTCGACGACGAGCTGGACGTCGCACGTCACGGGCACCTCGGCGCGCTTCGGGCGGCGCACGAGTCGCGCCTGGAGCTTGTCGAGCTCGACCTCGAGGTAGCCCGGGGTCGGCGGGAGGACGTCGACGTGCCCGCCGGCGGCGGCGACCTGGAACGGCTCGAGCGACTCCGAGCGCGGCTTCACGTGGATGAGCTGCCCCGGCTTGACGCGGAACGACGGGCGGTCGACGAGCTGGCCGTCGACGAGGATGTGCCGGTGGACGACGAGCTGGCGCGCTTGCGCGGTCGTGCGCGCGAACCCGGCACGGAGCACGAGCGCGTCGAGGCGCATCTCGAGCTGCTCGACGAGGTTCTCACCCGTGAGGCCCGGCTTGCGGCGCGCCTCCTCGTACTGGATGCGCAGCTGCTTCTCGCGGATGCCGTACTGCTCGCGCAGCCGCTGCTTCTCGCGAAGCCGGACGGCGAAGTCGCTGTCGGTCTTGCGACGCGTGCGACCGTGCTCGCCGGGCGCGTAGGGGCGCTTCTCGAGGTAGCGCGCGGCCTTCGGGGTGAGCGGCACGCCGAGGGCGCGGGAGAGGCGGACCTTGCGGCGGTCCTGGGACTTCGTGGCGGACACTGGATTCCTTTCGACATGGCCGCACGGTCGTGCGGCTCACAGGCGTACAGCCCGCCGCCCCGTGTCCCCGGTCGTACGCCGACGCGCCGGTAGGGCCCAGTGGCGGGTGTGCTCGCGAATCGAGCCGATCAATCGTAGCAGAACCGCCCGGGCGGCCTTACTCGCGCGTCCGCTTCCCGCGGCCCCTCGTCGGGCGGTCTTCGAGAATCCTACGGATGCGCTCCAGCCGCTCGGCGACCTGACGCTCGAAGCCGTTCGCCGTCGGTGTGTAGTACTGCGTGCCGTCGAGTTCGTCGGGGAGGTACTGCTGCGGCGCGATCGAGTGCGGGGCGTCGTGCGCGTACTGATACGCCTTCCCATGACCGAGTCGCTTGGCACCGGGGTAGTGCGCGTCACGGAGGTGCTTCGGGACGCGACCGATCCGGCCGGCTCGCACATCGGCGATCGCGGCGTCGATCCCGAGATATGCGGCATTCGATTTCGGCGCGGTCGCAAGGTAGACGACGGCTTCGGCGAGCGGAATCCGACCTTCGGGCATGCCGATCATCTGGACCGCGTCCGCCGCCGCGACGGCGATCGGGAGCGCATTCGGATCCGCCATGCCGATGTCCTCGGCCGCGAGGATCATGACGCGTCGCGCGATGAACCGCGGGTCCTCCCCCGCCTCGATCATGCGGGCGAGGTAGTGGAGCGCCGCATCGGGGTCCGACCCCCGAACCGACTTGATGAACGCGGAGATGACGTCGTAGTGCTCGTCCCCCTGGCGGTCGTAGCGGAGCAGGGCGCGGTCGACCGCGGCCGAGACGAGTTCTGGTGTCACGACTGGCGCCGACTCGTCGCCCTCCGCTGCCGCGAGGGCCGCGGCGGCGGAGGCCTCGAGGGCGGTGAGCGCCCGCCGCGCGTCCCCGCTCGACAGCTGGATGATCGCGGATCGCGCCTCGGGCGCGAGTTCGACGGCGCCGCCGAGCCCGCGCGGGTCCGCGACGGCGCGGTCGATGAGCTCGCCGAGATCGGCATCCGAGAGCGGCTCGAGCGTCAGGAGCAGCGAGCGGGACAACAGGGGCGCGATGACCGAGAACGACGGGTTCTCGGTCGTCGCCGCGACGAGGATGACCCAGCCGTTCTCGACGCCGGGCAGGAGCGCGTCCTGCTGCGCCTTCGAGAAGCGATGGATCTCGTCGAGGAAGAGCACGGTCGTGAGCCCGTAGAGGTCGCGCGCCGCGAGGGCCTGCTCCATGACCTCCCGGACATCCTTGACGCCGGCCGTGACGGCGGAGAGCTCGACGAATTTCCGGCCCGAGGTCGAGGCGATCGCTTTCGCGATCGTCGTCTTCCCCGTGCCCGGCGGCCCCCACAGGATGACGGACGTCGCGCCGCGCGCGCTCGAGGCGTCCGCGGCGAGCGCCCGGAGGGGCGAGCCGGGTCCGAGCAGGTGCCGCTGTCCGACGATCTCGTCGAGCGTCGTCGGACGTATGCGGACGGCGAGCGGCGTCGCGCCCGACTGCAGCGCGCTCTGGCCGTCCATGCCGCAATGTTAGACGCCGCCGCCGACGCGGCTTTGGGGGGTCGGCGAGGCGTGCCCTAGTCTCGTGAGCCGTGGCCACGAAGCGACCGAACGACCGCACCGCTCGAGAGCGCCGGCAGCTGCTTCGCGACTACGAGGCCAAGCGTGCGCTCCACTCGCTCCAGGTCCGCCGGCGCGTCCGCGACAACGTGGTCGCGGCGGTCGCGGCCGTCGTCGTCTGCGGACTCGCCGGCGCGGCGCAATGGGCGTACTTCGCGTCGGGCCCGGGCGCGCCCGTTCCGGCTCCGACCGCCACCTCGACGCCCGACCCGACAGCTGCGCCCGACTCGAGCACGACGCCTGACCCATCGGTGACGAGCGGCACGAACACCGGGACGGTGCCCGATCCCGCCGTCGCGGAGGGGCGGACCTGGCCCGGGACGCTCGCGCTCGGCGATGTCGAGCTCGGCATCGAACTCGACGGGGCCTCGGCGCCGCAGGCCGTCGCGGTCGTCGTCGAGGCGATCCGGAGCGGCTATTACGTCGGCAAGTCGTGCCATCGTCTCATCGACACCGAGACCGCGCATCTGCTGCAATGCGGCTCGATCGACGGCGCGGGCTCGAGCGACCCGGACTTCGCGTTCGGCCCGATCGAGAACCCCGGCATCGACGGCGTCTACCCCGCGGGCGCGATCGCGATGGCGCGTCGCGGCGGCGACGCCTTCAGCAACGGCCGCCAGTTCTTCATCGTCACGGAGGACACGCGACTGCCCGACGACGCCGCGGGCGGCTACTCGAGCATCGGGCGCGTCACGAGCGGGCTCGACGCGCTCATCGAGCGCATCATGGCCGCCGGGACCGCCGACGGCAGCCAGGACGGTCCGCCCGCCGTCGAGACGACGATCACGGGCTTCACGATCGAGTAACGCCCCGTTCGCCGAATGCTCGTGCCCGTAAGCTGGGATGGCCCATCCGGCCAGAGCTGAGGAGCGCAGTGAGCACGAAGGACCCGTCCCAGTGGGGTCGAGTCGACGAGTCCGGTGCCGTCTACGTGCGGATCGGCGACGATGAGCGGCTTGTCGGCGAGTACCCGGATGCGACGCCCGAGGAGGCGCTCGCCTACTTCGTGCGCAAGTACCACGATCTCGAGGGGCAGGTCTCGCTCCTCGAGCAGCGCGCCCGCGGCGGAGCGCCGGCGAGCGACCTCGCGAAGGCCGTCGCGCACCTCGCGGAGACGGTCGAGCACGCCAACGCGGTCGGGGACCTCGCGTCGCTCTCTGCTCGGCTCGAGGCGATCCGGGCGAAGGTCGGCGAGCTCACGGCCGAGCAGAGCGAAGCCGCGAAGGCGGCGCTCGAGCACGCGGTCGCCGAGCGGACCTCGATCGTCGAGGCCGCCGAGGCGATCGCCCGGCGCGACCTCTCGAACGTCCAGTGGCGGCAGGTCACCGCCGAGATGGATGAGCTCTTCGCGCGGTGGCAGCGCCACCAGGCCGACGGACCGAGGGTGCCGAGGGCGGTCGCGGATGAGCTGTGGAAACGGTTCCGCGATGCGCGCCACACGGTCGAGTCCGCGCGCAAGGCGTACTTCGCGCAACTCGACTCGACGCACAAGGAGGCCCGAGCGGCGAAGCAGGCCCTCATCGCGCGGGCCGAGGCGCTCGCCTCGAAGGGTCCCGACGGGATCCCCGCCTATCGCTCGCTCCTCGACGAGTGGAAGCGCGCGGGCCGCGCCGGGAAGAAGGTCGACGACCAGCTCTGGGAGCGATTCAAGGCCGCCGGCGACGCGCTGTACGCCGCGAAGTCCGCGATCGTCGCGAAGGAGAACGAGGAGTACTCGGCGAACCTCGAGGCGAAGCTCGCGCTGCTCGACGAGGCCGAGACGATTCTCCGGGTGACGGATCGGCGCCAGGCCCGCGAGCTCCTCCAGTCCGTGCAGGCGCGGTGGGAGCGCATCGGCAAAGTCCCGAGGGACAGCGTCCGTACCGTCGAGGACCGCCTGCGGAAGGTCGAGGCGCACGTCCGGGCCCTCGACGAGGAGCACTGGGAGCGTTCGAATCCCGCACGGCGCGAGCGCTCTGAGGGCTTCGCGGGCCAGCTTCAGGATGCGATCGCGAAGCTCGAGGCCGAGCTCGCCGAGGCCGAGGCATCCGGCGACACGCGCCGGATCGAGGAGGCGCGCACCGCGCTCGAGACCCGCAAGGCGTGGCTCGACGCCGTCAAGGGCTCCTGACGCCCCAACAGCCGCGCTCGACCGGCCGCTGTCCACAGGGGGTGCTCGTGCCCTGGCGACCCCCGGATGCCGACGCGATCGTCGGCGCATGGCATCGAAAGCGCACTTGAGCGTCGTCGGGGGCATCCTCCTCGGCGACGTCCTCTCCCCCGCCGAGCTCGAGGCGGCACGCCTCGACGGCGACGTCTACCGACTCGGCGACGGATTCCGGCCCGTCGATCTCCCCGACACGGCGGCCGCACGGGCCGCTTCGCTCGCGCGGGAGATCCCCCGTCGGCTCATCGCGCACGGCGGCACCGCGGCGTGGATCTGGCGCGCGCTCTCGCACCTGCCTCGGCCGCTCGAGTGCTGTCACCCGGTCGGCACGACCGCGCCCGGCGTTCCGATGCTCGCCATCCGCGTGCGCGAGCGCCGTCTCGCCGATGAGGACGTCGCGATCGCGGGCGGGATGCGCGTGACGACGCCGCTGCGGACCGCGCTCGACCTCATCCGCGTCGCCGCCGCGTCATTCGATCGCGAAGCGGTCATTCGGCTCCTGCGGGGCGCAGGACTCGGCCGCGACGCCCTCGAGGCGGCCATCGAGTCGCGACCGGGGCTGCACGGCCGGTCGCTCGCGCTGCAACGGCTCGAGACGATCCCTAGCCGCTGTTGACGCGATACACGTCGTAGACGGCGTCGATGCGTCGGATCGCGTTGAGGACCCGATCGAGGTGCGTGGCGTCGCCCATCTCGAAGAGATAGCGGCTGAGCGCGAGCCGCTCGCTCGACGTCGAGACGTTCGCCGACAGGATGTTGACGTGGTGCTCGCTGAGCACTCGCGTGATGTCGGACAGGAGCCCGGCACGGTCGAGCGCCTCGACCTGGATCTGCACGAGGAAGAGGCCTTTGGCGGCTTGCGCCCACTCGACGTCGATGATGCGCTCCGGCTCGGCCTCGAGCGTCTTGACGTTCTTGCAGTCCGTGCGGTGGACCGAGACGCCCGCACCGCGCGTGATGAAGCCGATGATGTCGTCACCGGGGACGGGGGTGCAGCACTTCGCGAGCTTGACGAGGACATCGGCGTCGCCGCGGACGAGCACCCCGGAGGTCGATGTCGCGGCCGGCCGCGGTCGCGACGGCGCGGAGACGGTCTCCGGCTCCTCGTGATCCGTCACGTCCTGGCTCGCGGCCACGACCTTCTCGAGGACCGATTGCGTCGACACGTGCCCCTCGCCGACCGCGGCGTAGAGCGCCGAGACGCTGTCGAGCCGCAGCTGCGCGGCGACCGCGAGCAGCGAGTCCTGGTTCATGAGGCGCTGGAGCGGGAGGTTCTGCTTGCGCATCGCGCGCGCGATGGCCTCCTTGCCGTGCTCGATCGCCTCCTCGCGCCGCTCCTTCGTGAACCACGTCTTGATCTTCGACTTCGCACGCGTCGACTTCACGAAGCTCAGCCAGTCCTGGCTCGGGCCCGCGTCCGGGTTCTTCGACGTGAGCACCTCGACCGTGTCGCCGCTCATGAGCGTCGAGTTCAGGGGGACGAGCCGCCCGTTGACCTTCGCGCCCATCGTGCGGTGCCCGACCTCGGTGTGGACGGCGTACGCGAAGTCGACGGGCGTCGCGCCGGCCGGGAGGCCGATGACCTTGCCCTGCGGGGTGAAGACGTACACCTCCTTCGCGCCGATCTCGAAGCGCAGGGAATCGAGGAACTCTCCGGGGTCGCTCGTGTCCTCTTGCCACTCGGTGATCCGCGCGAGCCACGCCATATCTGTGTCGAGCGGCTTGACGTCGGCCTCCGTCTTCCCGGAGGCGAGCCGGTCCTTGTACTTCCAGTGGGCGGCGACGCCGTACTCGGCGCGCTGGTGCATCTCGTGCGTGCGGATCTGGATCTCGACCGGCCGGCCCTCCGGTCCGAGGACGGTCGTGTGGAGCGACTGGTAGAGGTTGAACTTCGGCGTCGCGATGTAGTCCTTGAATCGCCCCGGGATCGGCGTCCACCTCGTGTGGATCGCCCCGAGCACGGCGTAGCAGTCGCGGACGTTCGCGACGAGGACGCGAATGCCCGTGAGGTCGTAGATCTCGTCGAACTCGCGGCCGCGCAGGACCATCTTCTGGTAGATCGAGTAGTACTGCTTCGGCCGGCCCTGCACCGTGCCCTTGATGCGGGCGGCGCGCAGGTCGTCGCGGACGGTCTCGATCACGCCCTGCACGAACTCCTCGCGCTTCGGGTCGCGCTGACGGACGAGGTTCTCGATCTCGACATAGAGCTTCGGGTGCAGCACCGAGAACGCGAGGTCCTCGAGCTCGACCTTGACCGTCTGGATGCCGAGCCGGTGCGCGAGCGGCGCGTAGATCTCGAGCGTCTCCTTCGCCTTGCGCGTCGCGGACTCCGCGGAGACGAACCCCCATGTGCGCGCGTTGTGCAGCCGATCGGCGAGCTTGATGACGAGGACCCGGATGTCGCGCGACATCGCGACGATCATCTTTCGGACCGTCTCGGCCTGCGTACTGTCGCCGTACTTGACCTTGTCGAGCTTCGTCACGCCGTCGACGAGCATCGCGACCTCGTCACCGAAGTCGGCGCGAAGCGCCTCGAGCGTGTAATCGGTGTCCTCCACGGTGTCGTGGAGGAGCGCCGCGGCGATCGTCTTCACGCCGAGACCGAGCTCGGCGAGGATCTGCGCGACGGCGACCGGGTGCGTGATGTACGTCTCGCCGCTGCGCCGCAACTGCCCGCGGTGGGCGCGCTCCGCGACCGAGTACGCGCGCTCGACGAGCGCGATGTCCGCCTTCGGGTGGTTCGCGCGGATCGTCTTGACGAGCTTGTCGACGGCACCGGTCTGCTGCGCGCGCGAGAAGATGCGCGGCAGGCGCGACAGGAGCGACGCGCTCGCCGTCGTGTCGCTCATTCCGCCTCCGTGAGCGATTCTACTGGCGAAGCTCGAGCACTCTCTCGTCGTGCTTGCGGATGGCGCGCTCGCCCTCGCGCAGGTGCACGTAGAGCGGAGCGGCGATGAAGATCGACGAGTAGGTGCCGACGAGGATGCCGACGAAGAGCGCGAGCGCGATGTCACGAAGCGTCCCGGCGCCGAGCACGCCGGCGCCGATCCACAGGATAGCCGCGACCGGCAAGACGGCGACGACGCTCGTGTTGATCGACCGCACGAGCGTCTGGTTGACGGCCATGTTCACGGATTCCGCGAATGTCCGCCGCGACTCCTGCCCGTCGATCCGCGTGTTCTCGCGCACCTTGTCGAACACGACGACGGTGTCGTAGAGCGAATAGCCGAGGATCGTGAGGAAGCCGATGACCGCGGACGGCGTGATCTCGAACCCGAAGATCCCGTAGACCCCCGCCGAGATGACGATGTCGTGCACGAGCGCGACCATCGCGGCGATCGACATCTTCCACGTCCGGAAGTAGATCGCCATGAAGACGGTCGCGAGGGCGATGAAGATGAGCAGGGCGCGGATCGCCGACCACGTGATGTCCTGCCCCCAGGTCGGGCCGATGAACGACGCGGTCACCTGCTCGACGGGGACGTCGTACACCTCGGCGAGCGCCGCGCGGACGTCGTCGGACTGGGCCTGGGTCAGCTGCTCCGTCTGGACGCGGACGGAGTCGCCGCCGATGATCGAGACGTGCGCGTCGGCCTCGGGGACGACCGCCGCGACGGCCGCTTCCGCGACGGATTCCTCGGCGACCCCGACGTCGGTGACCTGGAAGTCGGAGCCCCCCGTGAACTCGATGCCGAACACGAAGCCGCCCCGGATGATCGGGATGATGACGGCGATCGCGACGACGACCGCCGCGATCGCGTACCACGTCCAACGGCGGCCGACGAAGTCGACCGATCGGGCTCCCGTGTAGAGGTCGTTCCCGAATCGGGTGAGACGCGAGGCGCCGGCCATCAGGACTCCTCCCCCTGCTCGCCGTCGTGCTGTGCGCGGGAGCGCTCCGCGGCGCGACGCTCGGCGATCGTCTGTCGCTTCGCCGCCTCGCGGCTCGCCCCCGCTCTGCGCTTCTCGGCAGAGAAGCGGAACTCGGCCCGTCCGCGGTAGACGGCGCCGAGGGCTTGCGGATCGAGACCCGTCGCGGGGTGCCCGCTCGACCAGAACCGGCTCGCGGCCATGAGCTGGAGCATCGGGTGGGTGAAGAGCAGCACGACGAGGACGTCGACGATGACCGTGAGGCCGAGCGTGAACGCGAAGCCGCGGACGTTGCCGACGGCGAGGACGAAGAGCACGACGGCGGACAGCAGGTTGATGAACTTCGCCGACAGGACCGTGCGGAACGCGCGCTTCCAGCCGTTCTCGACGGCGGTCGTCAGCGGCTTGCCGTCGCGCAGCTCGTCGCGGACGCGCTCGAAGTACACGATGAACGAGTCGGCCGTGAAGCCGATCGCGACGATGAGGCCGGCGACGCCGGCGAGCGAGAGCCGATAGCCCTGGCGCCAGGAGAAGATCGCGATGAGGACGTACGTGAGGATCGCGGCGACGACGAGCGAGGCGATCGTCACGAGGCCGAGGAGCCGGTACTGGAAGAGCGAGTACGCGACGACGAGGACGAGGCCGATGAGGCCGGCGATGATGCCCGCGTTGAGCTGATTCGTCCCGAGGGTCGCGGAGATCGTCTCGTTCGACTGGACCTGGAATCCGATCGGCAGCGCCCCGAACTTGAGCTGGTCCGCGAGCGTCTGCGCGCTCTCCTGTGTGAACCCGCCCGAGATCCTCGGCTTGCCGTCGGTGATGACCCCTTCGACGGTCGGCGCCATGATGACCCAGCCGTCGAGGACGGCCGCGAAGCGGTTGCGCGGGTCGGTCTGCGGGAACCCGAACAGCCGGGTCGTGACGGCCGTGAACTCCTCGGTGCCCTCCGGGTCGAACGTGAGGTAGACGGCCCACTCGTTCGTCTGACGGCCCTGGCTGTCGGTCACGAGTCCGGCGGTCGCGTCGGTGATCGACTCGCCGGAGACCTCGACGGGGCCGAGGATGAACTTCTCCCCCGTGCGCGGCGAGCACGAGATGAAGGGCTCGTCCGCCGGTGCCGTGACGATGTCGGGATCGTTCAGGGTGGAGCAGTCGAACTCGAGGTACTCCTGGTAGAGGGCTTCCGTCACCCACGCGGGGTCGCTCGGGTCGGTCGGCTCGGCCGTGCGCTCGTCGGAGTACGTCGGCTCGGGCGTCGGCGTCTCGCCCGGGGCGGGCGTCTCATCGGTGATCGAGGAGTCGGTGATCGCCGCGGTGAAGATGACGGGGCGGAAGTCGAGCTTCGCCGAGGACTGGATGCGCTGCAGCGTCTCCTCGTCCGGGACGCCGGGGATCGAGACGACGACGTTCGCACCGCCCTGCGACGTGACCTCGGCCTCCGCGACACCCGCCGCGTCGACGCGGTCCCGAATGATCGAGACGGCCTGGTCGAGCTGCTCCTGCGTCACCGTCTGCCCGCTCGCGAGCTGCGGCGCGAGGATGATCTGCGTCCCGCCCTGGAGGTCGAGCGCGAGCTTCGGCGCCCACGTCGCGGTGCTCCAGATCGTGCCGCCGCCGAGCACCGCGAAGAGCGCGGCGGTGATGACGGCGAGCCAGATGAGCGAGCGAGTGGCGGCTCGCTCGGGGGCACTGCGGGCCATCAGGCCTTCTTGTCGGCGTCCGGAGCGTCGCCCTCGGCGTCATCCGCGATGCGCTCGCCGAACTTCGGCTCGCCCTCGGCGGCGGCGCGCTCGGCGGCCTCGCGCTCCGCCTGCTCGCGGTTCGCGATCTCCATCGCCTCCTCGACCGAGCGCGGGCCGTCGGCCCCGCCCGACTCGACGACGCGCGCGAGGGTCTGGCGGTGCACCTTGATGACCGTCGCGGGCGCGATCTCGATCTCCGCCGTGTTGCCGACCGTGTCGATCGAGCGGATCGTGCCGTAGAGGCCGAAGTTCGTCATGACCTCGACGCCCGGGACCATCGCGCTCTGGAGCTCCTCCATCTCGCGCTTGCGCTTGCGCGAGTTCCGGAACATGAAGAACACGAGCACGGCGAGGATGACGACCATGCCGATCATGAGCCAGTCCGGGCCGGTCTGCTGCGCGGGCTGCTGCGTCTGCTGCGCGAGAACGAGCGCGGCGGAGATGGACGTCATCGAATGCCTTCCGAGAGCGGTTGAGCCTCAGCGATCATACGCCATCGCCTCGACGCCGAAGTGCCGGTAGGCGGCGGGCGTCGCGACCCTGCCTCTCGGCGTCCGGCTCAGGAGTCCGATACGCACGAGGAACGGCTCGACGACCGACTCGATCGTCTCCGCCTCCTCGCCGACCGAGACGGCGAGCGTCCCGAGGCCCACTGGACCGCCGGAGAAGCGCTCGAGCACGGCGAGCATGACCGCGCGATCCAGCCGATCGAGGCCGAGCGGGTCGACGTCGTAGAGCTCGAGCGCGGCGCGGACGACGTCGTGCCAGTACCGCTCGGCGGGCGCGCCGCTCGCGCGCGGGTGAACGAGCGCGTAGTCGCGGACGCGGCGCAAGAGCCGGTTCGCGATCCGCGGGGTGCCTCGACTGCGTCCCGCGATCTCGCCGAGCGCGTCCGTCGGGATGTCGAGACCGAGGAGGTCGGCGGCCCGGCGGAGGACGCTCGCGAGCTCGCGGTCGTCATAGAACTCGAGGTGCGCGGTGAAGCCGAAGCGGTCGCGGAGCGGGTTCGGGAGGAGTCCCGAGCGCGTCGTCGCGCCGACGAGCGTGAACGGCGCGAGGTCGAGCGGCACGGACGTCGCGCCGGCGCCCTTGCCGACCATGATGTCGATGCGGAAGTCCTCCATGGCGAGATAGAGCATCTCCTCGGCGCCCTTCGCCATGCGATGGATCTCGTCGATGAAGAGCACTTCGCCGGGCACGAGCGCGGAGAGCAGCGCCGCGAGATCGCCGGCGTGCTGGATCGCGGGTCCGCTCGACATCCGGAGGGGACGACCCGTCTCGTGCGCGACGATCATCGCGAGCGTCGTCTTGCCGAGCCCGGGCGGACCCGCGAGCAGGATGTGCTCGGGCGTCCGGTCCTGCATCCCGGCGGCGTCGATGAGGAGCTGGAGCTGACCGCGGACTCTCGACTGCCCGACGAACTCCGCGAGCGTCTTCGGCCTGAGCGCGCCCTCGAAGGCGAGCTCCTCCTCGCCTTGCGCGATCGCCGGCGCGCTCATCGGGCGACCGCCCCTTCCGGCCCGAGGTGGGCGAGCGCGAGTCGGAGCAGCGCGGGCACCGATTCGACGTCGCCCGCGGACTCGGCGACCGCGTCGACCGCCTCGACGGCGAGTCGCTCGGGCCAGCCGAGGCCGACGAGCGCGAGCACGACGTCGGCTCTCGCGCTCGACGCCGGCGCGATCGCATCCGACGCTCGATGCGCGGGCTCGAGGCCTCGCAGCTTCCCGGCGAGCGAGACGACGATGAGCTTCGCGGTCTTCGGCCCGATCCCGGACACGCGACGGAAGGCGGCGTCGTCGTCCGCCTCGACGGCGGCCGCGATCTGACCGGGCGTCATCGCGGAGAGGACGCCGAGGGCGCTCTTCGGTCCGACGCCGGAGACGCCCCGCAGCAGGTCGAACACCTCGAGCTCCTCGCGCGTCGCGAATCCGCACAGGCTCAGCTCGTCCTCCCGGACGATGAGGACCGTGTGGACGAACGTCTCGGCGCCCTCCCGGAGCGCGAGGGCGTGCTGGGGCGTCACGAGGACGGCGTACCCGATGCCGCCGACCTCGATGACGACGCTCTGGCCGGCTATCGCGAGGACCGTGCCGCGAAGGGACGAGATCACCGGTCCAGGGTATGCGGCCATCGAAGCGATGTTCGAGAGACACGCGCGGCGGCGCCCGATAGCATGGCGAGCGAGCACCAGGAGGGGGAACGGTTGCGTCTCGGCTTCGCTGTCGCCCGATCGCTCGTCGCCGCCGCGATCGTCGCCGCCGTCGTCGGGCAGCTGCGCACGAGTCTCGCGTACTGGGCGGGGCTCGGCATCACGGAACCGACGATCCAGCTCGTCAACTTCTTCAGCTTCTTCACGATCGAGTCGAACCTCGCCGCGGTCGTGACGCTCGGGATCGGCGCCGTCCTGCTCCTGACGCGCCGGCGCCCGGACCCGGCGTGGTTCCAGGTGTTGCGGCTGTGCGTCACGACGTACATGGTGACGACGGGCGTCGTCTACAACGCCCTCCTGCGCGGCATCGAACTCCCGCAGGGCTCGCTGCTCCCGTGGTCGAACGAGGTGCTCCACGTGGTCGCGCCGGTGTGGCTGCTCGTCGACTGGTGCTTCGCACCGGGGCGCACACCGCTCGAGTGGCGCCGCGTCCGCGCCGTCGTGGTCTTCCCGATCGTGTGGGTCGTCTACACGCTCGTCCGCGGCCCGTTCACCCCGGACGCCGTGAAGCACGCCGACCACTGGTATCCCTACCCGTTCCTCGATCCGGCGCTCGCCGCGACCGGCTACTGGTCGGTCGTGATCTACGTCGTCGCGATCGCGATCGTCATCGCGATCGTCGGGCTCGCGGCGATCTGGGTCTCGCGGCGCTTTCCGCCGCCCGCCAGGCGGCTTGCGCGGGGGTGAGCGCGGCCCCGGCCGGCGCTCCCGCGTTGCCGAGCGGCCCGCGCCACGCGTGGCACAGCGCGAGCGCGAGCGCGTCGGCCGCGTCAGCCGGCCGCGGGGCGGCGTCGAGCCGCAGAATGCGCGTGACCATCTCGGCCACCTGGCGCTTGCCGGCGTTCCCGTAGCCGGTCACCGCCGCCTTGACCTCGCTCGGGGTGTGCATCCCGACCGCGAGCCCTCGAGCGGCGGCGCGCTCGAGCGCGACGCCCGCTGCTTGCGCCGTGCCCATGACCGTGCGGAGGTTGTGCTGGGCGAAGACGCGCTCGACGGCGGCCGCGTCGGGCTCGAGCTCGTCGAGGAGCTCGTCGATCGCGACCGACACGGCGCGCAGCCGCAACTCGACGGCATCGTCGGCGGAGGTTCGGATGACGCCCACCCGGACGAGCGAGGCGGACCGATCCCGGTCGACGTCGATGACGCCGAACCCGCAGCGGGTGAGGCCCGGATCGATGCCGAGGACGCGCGTCGTCACGCGCTCCATCCTCCCGGCTCGCTCCGCCTCCCGCCGGTACCGACAGGCGAGGACGGTCGATCAGTCCTCGTCGTCGAGCGCGGCGCGAACGTCCGCCGGGATGTGCTCGTTCGAGAAGACGTTCTGGACGTCGTCGAGGTCCTCGAGCGCGTCGATGAGTCGCGTGACCTTGCGCGCGGTGTCGAGATCGACCTCGATCTCGAGGTTCGGCACGAACTCCGTCTCGGCGGAGTCGTAGTCGATCCCCGCCGCCTGGAGCGCCTCACGCACCGACACGAGGGCCGAGGGCTCGGTGATGACCTCGAACCCGACGCCGTGGTTTTTGACGTCCTCGACGGCGGCATCCATGACCGCCTCGAGGATCCGGTCCTCGTCGACGTCGTCCGTCGCCTCGATCGAGATGACGCCCTTGCGCGTGAAGTTGTAGGCGACGCTGCCGGGGTCGGCGAGCGTCCCGCCGTTCCGGCTGAGCGCGGTGCGGACTTCGGCCGCGGCCCGGTTCTTGTTGTCCGTGAGGCACTCGATCATGAGCGCGACGCCGTTCGGGCCGTACGCCTCGTACATGATCGACGTGTAGTCGACGGCGTCGCCGCCGATCCCGGCCCCTCGCTTGATCGCCCGATCGATGTTGTCGTTCGGCACCGAGGTCTTCTTGGCCTTCTGCACGGCGTCGTAGAGCGTCGGGTTCCCGTTGACGTCGGGCCCGCCGAGCTTCGCGGCGACCTCGATGTTCTTGATGAGCTTGGCGAACGACTTCGCGCGGCGGGCGTCGATGACGGCCTTCTTGTGCTTCGTCGTCGCCCACTTGGAGTGGCCGGACATGCGCTCGATTCTACTGTTCGGGCGCGGGCGGCCTCGGGATCGCCCCCGTCGTCGGGGTCAGTCCGCTCAGCCGCTCCGGGGTCAGGAGCTTCTCGACGAGCGCGCGCGGCATGAGCCCGCGGTCGATGACGAGCTCGCCGATCGATACGCCCGTCGCGAGCGCCTCGTGCGCGAGATCGGCCGCGGCCTGGTAGCCGATGTACGGCGTGAGGGCCGTCACGACGCCGACGCTCGACGCAACTTGCGCGCGGAGCCGCCCGGAGTCCACCTCGATGCCCTCGATGCAGTTGACGCGGAGCGTGTAGCACGCGTTCGCGAGCCAGTTCGCGGACTGCAGGAGCGAATGCGCGATGACCGGTTCGAACGCATTGAGCTGCAGCTGCCCCGCCTCGGCCGCCGCCGTCACGGTCGCGTCGGCGCCGATGACGGCGAACGCGACCTGGTTAACGACCTCCGGGATGACGGGGTTGACCTTGCCCGGCATGATCGACGACCCGGCTTGACGCGGGGGAAGCTTGAGCTCGCCGAGACCGGCCTGGGGGCCGCTCGAGAGGAGCCGGAGGTCGTTGCAGATCTTCGAGAGCTTCACCGCGGTCCGCTTGAGCGTGCCGGAGAGCGACATGAAGGCGCCGACGTCGCTCGTCGCCTCGATGAGGTCCGGACTCGTGACGATGTCGGCGTCGAGGAGCGCGGCGAGTTCGGCTCGCACGGCTTCGGCGTATCGGGGGTCGGCGGCGATGCCGGTGCCGATCGCCGTCCCGCCGAGGTTGATCTCGTGGAGGCCGCGGATGACCTCCCGCAGTCGGGCTTCGTCCTCCGCGAGCGTGTGCGCCCAGCCGCGGAACTCCTGGCCGACCGTCATGGGGACGGCGTCCTGGAGCTGCGTCCTGCCCACCTTGAGGACGTCGGCGAACGCCGCGCCCTTCGCGCGCATCGCCTCGATGAGCGCCCCGTGGTCGTCGAGGAGTCGTTCGAGCGCGAAGACCATCGCGAGCCGGACCGCCGTCGGGTAGACGTCGTTCGTCGACTGGCTCCGATTGACGTGGTCGATCGGGTCGAGGCGCTCGTACTCCCCCTTCGCGTGTCCGAGGAGCTCGAGCGCGCGATTCGCGATCACCTCGTTCGCGTTCATGTTCGTCGACGTGCCGGCTCCGCCCTGGATGACGCCGACGCGGAACTCGGCGTGCAGGGCGCCCTGCGCGATCTCCTCGCACGCCGCGTCGATCGCGCGCGCGACGTCCGCCTCGAGGACGCCGAGGCGCGCGTTCGCTCGAGCCGCGGCCTGCTTCACGCGCGCCAGCGAGCGCACGAGATCCGGGTAGTTGTAGATCGCGCGCCGAGTGATCGGGAAGTTGATGAGCGCGCGCGCCGTGTGAATGCCCCAGTACGCGTCGGCGGGCACGGCGAGCGCGCCGAGCGAATCGCGCTCGAGGCGGACATCCCGCGATTCGGCGATGAGCGTCTCGTAGATGCGCCGCGGCGCGTACTCGTCGCCGGCGACGTCGATCGGACCGGTGCTCACGCGGGTCCCCCGAGCCGCACCCCGGCCCGCGCGAGCTCGAGCGCGGCGAGCGCGTGGATCGCGTCGGGGTCGCCCGCGCGCCAGGCGGCCGCCGGCGCGGGATGAATGCGCTCGAGCTCGCCGGGGGGCCGCGAGACGAGCGCGCGCAGCGCGAGGATGTCGAGCGGACCGCCGGCCCTCGCGATCGCCTGCGCGCGACCGGCTCGCAGCGCGAACCGGAGTCGCGGCACGAGCCACAGCGCGAGCACGACGAGGATCGGGCCCGCCGCGATCGCGATGCCCGCGAGCACCCCCATGGCGACGAGCGTGTCCTCGAGCGTCGCACCAGCCTGCCTGACCGACTCCCCCGCGTCCGCCGCGCCCTGGAACGGCCCGGCGACGCCCCCGCCGATGAGCGGGATCCCCGAGAGCGACTCGCCGACCTGCGTCATCGACGTCGTGAAGCCGGAACCGGCGCGTTCGAGCTCCGCGCCGAGCCGGCCGAGCGAGGCGATCGCGCCGCCGACCGCCGTCCCGAGCGCGATCGCCACGAGGATGCCCGCGGTCGCGGCGACGTCCGCGACGAGCTGCCACGCTCGACGGCCTGGGAAGTCGGAGTAGAGCTTCATGCTCCAAGCATCGACCGTACGCTGTCGGGCGCGCTACAGAGCGCCCCGGTGCGAGAGGATCGAGGCATGAAGATCCTCTCCATCCAGTCCGCGGTCGCCTACGGGCACGTCGGCAACTCCGCGGCGGTGTTCCCCCTCCAGCGCATCGGGGTGGAGGTGTACCCCGTCTACACCGTCAACTTCTCGAACCACACCGGCTACGGCGCCTGGCGCGGTCCGCTCATCGCTCCCGAGGATGTCCGCGCCGTCATCGAGGGCGTCGAGGAGCGCGGCGCCTTCCCCGGAATCGACGCGGTGCTCTCCGGCTACCAGGGCAGCGAGGGCATCGGCGAGGTGATCATCGACGCGGTCAAGCGCGTGAAGGCCGCGAACCCGAACGCCGTCTACGCGTGCGACCCTGTCATGGGCAACGCGAAGTCGGGCTGCTTCGTCGCGCCCGCGATTCCCGACCTCCTTCGCGACCGGGTCGTGCCCGTCGCCGACATCATCACCCCGAACCAGTTCGAGCTCGGGTACCTCACCGGAACGGATCCGCACTCGCTCGAGGAGACGCTCGATTCGGTCGATCTCGCGCGCGCGATGGGGCCCCGCACGATCCTCGTGACGAGCGTCGAGCGGCCGGACCGCGAGGAGGGCACGATCGAGATGCTCGTCGCCGACGACACGGGCGCGTGGATCGTCACAACCCCGTACCTGCCGTTCAAGGCGAACGGCTCGGGCGACGTGACGGCCGCGCTGTTCACGGCGCACTACGTCCGCACGGGGGACGCCGCCGACGCGCTCGCGCGGACGGCGTCGAGCGTCTTCGCGCTCCTCGACCGGACCTACCGCTCGGGCGAGCGCGAGCTCCAGCTCATCGAGTCGCAAGAGGCGTACGCGAACCCGGCGATGGAGTTCCCGGCGCGCCGGGTCCGCTGATCTAGCTCGGCCACGCGGCGGCGATCTCGGCGCGCACGTCGCCGAGGAGGCGCGGGAGGGACTTGGTCCTCGCGATGATCGGGAAGAAGTTCGCATCCAGCGCCCACCGCGGCACGATGTGCTGATGCAAGTGGTCGGCGATGCCGGCGCCGGCGATCCGGCCCTGGTTCATGCCGATGTTGAAGCCGTGCGCATGCGCCGTGCGCTTGAGCACCCGCATCGCGATCTGCGTGAGCTCACCGATCTCGGCGACTTCCTCGGGGGTCGCCTCGTCGTACGTCGCGACGTGCCGGTAGGGGCACACGAGCAAATGGCCCGAGTTGTACGGGTACAGGTTGAGGAGCACGAACGCGCGCTCGCCGCGCGCGACGATGAGCGCGTCCTCGTCGGTCTTCCCGGGCGCGAGGCAGAACGGGCACTCCTCCTCGGCGGGCATCTGGCCCTGCTCGATGTACACGACGCGGTGCGGGGTCCACATCCGCTGGAACGCGTCCGGCGCGGCCGCGAACTCGCCGGAGCGCTCGAGTCGCTCGTACTCGGTCCCGTCGAAGTCCCGCGGCTCCATCACACTTGCGCCTTCGACTCGATCGCCGCCCGGATCCGCTCGACGGCCTCGTCGAGCGGCACGCCGTTGTCCTGCGAGCCGTCGCGGAACCGGAAGCTCACGGTTCCGGCGCGCTCGTCCTCGTCGCCCGCGATGAGGACGTAGGGGACCTTCTGGACCGCCGCATTCCGGATCTTCTTCTGCATCCGCTCGCTCGACGCGTCGACCTCGACGCGCACCCCTGATCGACGCAGCCGCTCCGCGACACCCGCGAGGTACTCGAGGTGGTGGTCGGCGACCGGCACTGCCACGACCTGCACCGGGGCGAGCCAGACCGGGAACGCGCCCGCGTAGTGCTCGAGCAGGATCGCGAAGAAGCGCTCGATGGAGCCGAAGAGCGCCCGATGGATCATGATCGGCCGCTTCTTCTCGCCATCACGGTCGGTGAACTCGAGGTCGAACCGCTCGGGGAGGTTCGGGTCGACCTGCACGGTCGACAACTGCCACGTCCGGCCGATCGCGTCCTTCGTCTTGAGGTCGATCTTCGGCCCGTAGAACGCGGCCTCGCCCGGCATCTCGGTGAGCTTGAGTCCCGACGCGAGCGCGACGCGGCGCAGCGCATTCGTCGAGTCCTCCCAGTACTCGTCCGAGCCGATCCACTTCGACTTCTCGTCGTCGCGCATCGACAGCTCGAGCTCGAACTCGGTGAGCCCGAAGTCGCGGAGCATCGAGAGGACAAACTCGAGGACCTTCGCGACCTCCTCCTCGAGCTGATCGGGGGCCACGAACAGGTGCGCGTCGTCCTGCGTGAAGCCGCGGACGCGCGTGAGCCCGTGGAGCGCGCCGGACAGCTCGTTGCGGTACACGGTGCCGTTCTCGGTCAGCCGCAGCGGGAGGTCGCGGTAGCTGCGCGGGCGCTCCTTGTAGATGAGGATGTGCATCGGGCAGTTCATCGGCTTGAGGTAGTAGTCGACGCCGGGCTTCGTGACGTGCCCGTCCGCGTCGCGCTCCTCGTCCATCTGGAGCGGCGGCCACATGCCCTCCGCATAGGTCGCGAGGTGCCCGGAGGTCGCGAAGAGATCGCGCTTCGAGATGTGGGGCGTGTACACGACGCTGTACCCTTCGGCGAGGTGCCGGGCGCGCGCGTGCGACTCCATCTCGTGACGGATGATGCCGCCCTTCGGGTGCCACACGGACAGTCCCGAGCCGATCTCCTCCGGGAAGGAGAAGAGGTCGAGGTCCTTGCCGAGCTTCCGGTGGTCGCGCTTCGCCGCCTCCTCGAGCCGAGCCTGGTGGGCGCGGAGCTCGTCCTTCGACGGCCAGGCGGTGCCGTACACCCGCTGGAGCTGCGGGTTCTGTTCACTCCCCCGCCAGTACGCGCCGGCGACGCGATCGAGCGCCCAGCCGTTGCCGATCATCCGCGTGTTCGGGAGGTGCGGGCCGCGGCACAGGTCCTTCCACCGCACCTCGCCCGTCTTCGGATCGACGTTGTCGTAGATGGTGAGCTCGCCGCCGCCGACTTCGACGGACTCCCCGTGTCCGGCACCGGCGCCACCCGAAACGGTCGACTTGAGGCCGATGAGCTCGAGCTTGAACGGCTCGTCGGCGAGCTCCGCGCGGGCCTCGTCCTCGCTGACGACTCGGCGAACGAATCGCTGGCCCTGGCGGATGATCCGATCCATCGCCTTCTCGATCGCCTTGAGGTCCTCCGGCGTGAGGGGCTCGGCGAGCTGGAAGTCGTAGTAGAAGCCGTCCTGGATGGGCGGTCCGATGCCGAGCTTGGCCTCCGGATTGATCGACTGGACGGCCTGCGCGAGGACGTGGGCGGTCGAGTGCCGGAGGATGTCGAGGCCATCGGGCGAGTCGATCGTGACCGGCTCGATCGACTCCGTCCCGTTCACCGTGGCGCTCAGGTCCTTGAGGACGCCGTCGACGCGCATCGCGACGACGGAGCGATCGGTGAAGAGGTCGAACCCGGTCTGCGCCACGGTCCTCAAGCGTAGTGCGGGCGTGCCCGGCGAACCGCCTACGCTGATCAGGGAGATCGGGAGTGAGGGAGCGCGACGAGCATGAGCTGGCTGGTGACAGGTGGAGCGGGCTACATCGGTGCCCACGTCGTCCGGTCGCTGCGTGCGGCCGGGCTCGAACCGGTCGTGCTCGACGACGTCTCCACGGGGCGCGCCGAATTCGTGCCCGACGGCGTCGCGCTCGTCGCCGCCTCCGTCCTCGACGGGGACGCCGTCGAGGCGGCGCTCCGCGAGCACCGCGTCGAGGGCGTCATCCACCTCGCCGGGTTCAAGTACGCGGGCCTCTCGGTGGAGCGCCCGCTGCACACCTACCGCCAGAACGTCTCCGGCATGGTCGAGCTGCTCGCCGCGATGGGGCGCGCCGGGGTCGACCGGATCGTGTTCTCGTCGAGCGCGGCCGTCTACGGCACGCCCGACGTCGACCTCGTGACCGAGGACACCCCGAAGCGGCCGGAGTCGCCGTACGGCGAGTCCAAGCTCGTCGGCGAATGGCTGCTTCGCGACCAGGAGAAGGCGACAGGCTTGCGCCACACCTCGCTCCGGTACTTCAACGTGGTCGGGTCGGGCGATCCCGCGGTGTTCGACGTCAGCCCGCACAACCTCTTCCCTCGCGTCTTCGAGGCGCTCCTCGCGGGCGGGACGCCCGTGATCAACGGCGACGACTACCCCACCCCCGACGGCACGTGCGTCCGCGACTACGTGCACGTCGCGGATATCGCCGACGCGCACGTCGCCGCCGCCAAGCGCCTCGTAGCGGGCGATCCGATCGAGCCCGCCTACAACCTGGGCAGCGGAGACGGCGTCTCGGTCGCCGAGATCATGAACGCCGTCTCGCGAGTCACGGGCATCGCGTTCGAGCCGGAGATCGCGCCGCGCAGGCCCGGCGACCCGGCGAGGATCGTCGCCTCCGGCGCGCTCGCCGCGCGGGACCTCGAGTGGCGGATGCGGTACTCCCTCGAGGACATGGTGAGGTCGGCGTGGGAGGCGCGATCTAGGAGCGCTTGAGCCGCTCCGGGTGTTCCCGGCCGACGAGCGCGATGAGCGGGATGACGAGGAGACAGCCGGCGCCGGCGACCGCGAAGACCGTCAGGAAGCCCGCGTGGCTCGGAAGCACCCCCGCGCCGAAGCCCTCGGTGATCGGCATGCTCGCGAGGATCGCTGCGGTGACCGCCGTCGAGAGCGCCATGCCCGCCGTGCGGATGACCGTGTTGACGCCGTTCGACTCGGCGCTCTGCTCGCGCGGGACGAACTCGAGCAGGAGCGCCGGCGTCGCGCTGAACCCCCAGGCCAGTCCGATCGTGATGACGATGTTCGCGATGACGAAGTCCCAGTTCGACTCGTGGCGGACGAACATGTACGCGTAGCCGAGCGCGAGGACGACCGCGGCGAGCGCCATGACCCAGCGGGCGCCGATCCGCCGGATGAGCCACGAGGCGGCGAAGGGCGCGAGAATCGCGAAGACGAGCGAGGGCGCCCCGACGATCCCGGCCATGAGCACGGATTCGCCGAGCCCGAATCCGGTCTCCCGCGGCAGGAGCATGATCTGCGGCATCGCGACGAGGATCGCGTACGTCCCGAAGCCGTACAGGAGACTTGCGAGGTTCGTGAAGAGGACCGGACGGCTCGCGAGGAGCCGGACATCGATGAGCGGCTCGCGGCGCCGGGACTCGAACCATCCCCACAGCGCGAGCACGACGGCGCCGCCGACGAGGCAGCCGAACGTCGGCGCTGAGGCCCAGCCCCACACGCCGCCGTTCGAGATGCCGAGGAGGATCGTGACGAGACCGACGACGAGGCCGATCGTCCCGATGGGGTCGAATCGCGTCCCCGGCTGGCCGCGCCCGGCTGGGACGATGAGCAGGACGGCGGCGATCGCGAGGATCGCGATGCCGGCGCTTCCCCAGAAGAGTGCTCGCCACGGCAGGTACTCGGCGACGACGCCCGCGATGGCGGCACCGAATCCGCCGCCGATGCTCGTCGTCATCGACACGAACGCGATGCCCCGGACGAGCGCCGCGCCGTCGACGACGTCGCGGAGGATGCCGATCGCGATGGGCACGCACGCGACGGAGAAGCCCTGGAGGACGCGCCCCACGATCATCAGCTCGATCCCCGGGGCGATCGCGCACAGGACCGATCCGCCGAAGAGGAACGCGAGTGCGATGAGCATGAGGCGGCGCTTGCCGTACATGTCGGCGAAGCGTCCGAACACGACGCTCGACACGGCGCCTGCGACGAGCATGCCCGTGAAGAGCCAGGAGGCGGCGACGGCGCTCGTGCCGAGATAGTCGGGGACGCGCGCGATGATCGGCACGATGATCGACTGCATGAGCGTCCCGATGCCGGCGGCGATGGCGACGACGATCGTCACAGCCGCCGGTCCCCCTCGCCCCACTCGTCCGACACTACTCCCGTCCGACAATCCGGATCGCCCGATTCCGAGCCCGCCGGGCGTGGATGCCGCTGCTCACGTGCCGTCCGCTTAGCATCGGCCGGTGGACTTCGACCGCTACGGGACCGATGTGCTCGCCTCGGACCCGCATGCCGCGCGCCGGCCCGTCGCCGAGGACGTGGCCGCCGAACCGGGGACGGTCGTGGAGGACGCGCAGACGGGTTGGACGGGCGCGGTGCTCTCGGCGGACAAGCACGGCGTCCGGCTCGAGGACCGGCGTGGTCGGGTCAGGCAGTTCCCGCTCGGGGCGGGCTTCCTCGTCGACGGGCGGCCGGTTCGGCTCGTCCTCCCCGTCGTGCAGACCGCGAGCGGGCGAGCGCGCACCGCGTCGGGTTCCTTCGCGGCCGCGACCGAGCGCGCGCGGGTCGCCCGGGCGAGCCGCATCCTCGTCGAGGGCCGGCACGACGCCGAGCTCATCGAGCGCGTCTGGGGGGACGACCTGCGCGTCGAGGGCGTCGTCGTCGAGTACCTCGAGGGCGTCGACCGCCTCCTCGACGAGCTCGACTCGATCGAGCCCGGACCGGGTCGGCGGATCGGCGTGCTCGTCGACCACTTCGTGCCCGGCTCGAAGGAAGCCCGGATCGCGGAGGCCGTGCGCGCTTCCAGGCACGGTCCCCACACCCTCGTCCTCGGCCACCCGTACATCGACGTGTGGCAGGCCGTGCTCCCGCGCGCCGTCGGCATCGAGCGGTGGCCGGAGGTCCCGCGCGGCGTCGAGTGGAAACTCGGCGTCTGCCGCGCACTCGGCTGGCCGCACGCGACGCAAGCCGACCTCGCGACAGCGTGGCGCCGCATCCTCGCCGGCGTCCGGAGCTTCGCCGATCTCGATCCGAAGCTCCTCGGACGCGTCGAGGAGCTCATCGACTTCGTGACCGCCGAGGACTGACCCGCCTCCGGCTACTGGCGGTCGCGCGCCACGGGCCCCGGGTTGATGATCCGCCAGATCGAGAAGATGACGAAGAGGATCCCGAGCACGAGGCTCACCCAGGCGCTCCAGCCTTGCGTGCCCGAGACGAAGTCGACGGTGCTCGCGACGATCATGATGACGCCCCCGACGAGGGCGACGACGTACGTGATGCGAAGAGCGGTCACGAGGTTCATGCGAGAACCCTACTGCGCTCGGCGAGATGTGGTGGGCGATACTGGGATCGAACCAGTGACCTCTTCCGTGTCAGGGAAGCGCGCTACCGCTGCGCCAATCGCCCGTATTGAGTTGTCGAACTGCCAGCCGCCTCGAGCGAGCCGAGGTGGCGACGGGATTCGAACCCGTGTACACGGCTTTGCAGGCCGTTGCCTCGCCTCTCGGCCACGCCACCGTGGGGAGCGAGTCCGGCGAGGCCGGCCGGCCCGGTAGAGGCCTCCCACTCGAGCGGATGACGAGACTCGAACTCGCGACCCTCACCTTGGCAAGGTGATGCGCTACCAACTGCGCTACATCCGCACTGCCCCGCTCTCGCGGTGCTCCACTACATTACCCGATCCTCCTGAGGCCTTCAAACCGACGCGGCGGCCCGAGTGTCGTGTGGCAAGATGGATCAGTCCCCGGGCGATTGGCGCAGTTGGTAGCGCGCTTCGTTCACACCGAAGAGGTCGTCAGTTCGAGTCTGGCATCGCCCACCCAGGAGCCCTCGCCTGGCAGGCAACAATCCGACCAGCACCGATCGGAGGTTCACCGGCGCTGGGCACGTGAAGGCGTCTCCCTGTGAAGGTCGTGGGTTTCCCCCGCTCGCGGCGGTCTCGCGCGTACGGTCAGGACCATGTGGACAGTGCTCGTGATCCTGCTCGTGGCGTGGGCGGTGCTGTCGGTCGTCGGCTTCGCGATCGAGGGGCTCCTCTGGCTCGCCATCATCGGCATTGTGCTATTCGTCGGCACGGTCATCTTCGGGATCATCCGGCAGCGCAAACGCGCGAAGGCCTGATTCTGGCCCAGCGGCGAGTTCACCCTCCTATCGAGTGGACGCCGGAAGCTCGTCGCCATCGATGCAGACGCGGAGCGCGCCAGGGCGAACGGTGATTGTTGCGCGGACGACAGCACCGAGACTGTCGCCATCGAGCTCGACGTCATGCGGAGTCTCGAATCGGACATCGAATCGATGGCCCTGGGCGTAGACAAGCGCCCGGAGGTCGGGTGCGAGCCGGAGCATGCTGCGACCGAACCGGGAACGGTGCGCGATCCCCTGGATGGTCAGACGGGTCCCGATTCCCGCCCAGCCTGATCGCCCCTTCGGACGCAGCATGACCACGTCCAGCAGCCCGTCGTCGACCTTCGCGGCGGGGATCAGGAGCATGTTGCCAGTGAGGGTGCCGCAGTTGCCGACGATGACCGTGTGCGCGCGGGCCGACCTGATCCGGCCATTGTCAATCCGATAGTCCAGATGGAACAGGCGGTTCGTGATGATCGACCGTGCGATGGGGGCGACGTAGGCCAGCCAACCCAGATGCTTCTTCGCCAGCGCGCTCGTGTTCGCCGCCATCTCCGCGTCGAGTCCGATCCCTGCCATGACCAGGAACACGTGCGTGCTCCGACGGCCCCGGGCGTCCTCGAGGTCCGCGACCGCGACATCGATCGCCCGCGTCGCACCTCTGAAAGCGGCGGCGACGGCGCCCTCGACATCGTTCAGCGGCAGCCCGAGATTGCGCGCTAGGAGATTGCCGGTGCCCGCGGGCAGTAGAGCGAGCGGTAGGCGACGCTCATGCACAACCTCAGCGACCGTCCGTACGGTGCCGTCGCCCCCTGCGACGATCACTACGGCCGGACATCCTGCGACGGCGTCCTCCGCCGCCCGGCGGCCCGAGTCGACACTGCTCGTCTCATACCACTGGGAGTCGCGCCAGCGGTGGCGCTGCTCCTGCGTCGCGACCGCGCGGCGCAGCCGCTCTAGCTGTACCCGGCCATGACTTTGGTGTCATCGCGGGTCTTGTGAGCGGGGAGGACCTCCCGGCTTAGTGGAGATGTTCGACGTCTCTCACTGACAGGAGGTCCTCGTGTCTCACGCTAATG